>ULNK01008678.1_pt1 | contig 21124 bp, 17 predicted proteins | sample 1951911 | NCBI WGS metagenome assembly ULNK01 (sample SAMEA4835576, study PRJEB28245) | human gut metagenome | biome: gut microbiome; material: fecal sample | place: Denmark | collected 2008 | reverse complement strand
AAGAGTGAACCGCCCTTCCTTGTCCGTTATGGTTCCGGCTATAAAGGTTGAGTCCTGCTTTTGCAGAATGATGGCAACACCTTCTATGGCAACACTGTCTTTGTCTATTACCTGTCCGACAATATTACTTGTTTGTGCATGGCTATGTGTGACATATACCAATGTCAGTAAAATGTATAAGTATCTCATTTTATATGTTTTGGTATGACCCTACTCTATAAGCTTTTCGGCATCTGCTCCTATTGATTATACAGATTAGGTTCTGTACTTATTTAATTTACCAGTAATAAATAGTCATTTGAATGTTCAGTCAGAGGGTTAGAGGGTGCTAAATCCCACTCGTCATCTGTTATATCTTGGGTATCATCAAACCATTCTCATCCATTTTGGGTAAGTACCCAAATGTCTCCTTTTATTTGAGACATTTCATCAAGTAATAATGCATCTTTTAAGTTCATAGTTATATATCTTTGTTTTCTATGTTGCAAAGGTAAGCAGTTTTGTATGGAGCATTTATAATAAAAACATAATCATTTTATAATCTTTTTGACCTGAAACGATTACCTTTGCAACCTGAAACTGATTATAAAATGAAGAAATATTATTATATCACCTTTATTGCTATGGCTGCAACAGTCTGTCTGCAAATTAGTTATATATTTAGTTTATATAATCAAGATGTGGCTGAAGATATAATTAATATAAGTGAGGTTACAAAAAGAATAATAGAAGATGAAAAGTGGATTCGAAGTGATTTACGGTCGGGACGGCCGATACAAACGAAACCTGTGCTTAAAGTGAAATTATTGTCGGACATGACTCCGCAAGAGTTAGACAGTATTCGTAAATTACCGACTAATAAAGATACATTTAATTTGCCGGCAGCTAGAAAGATGGGGATAGGTACTACAACCGGAGAGATTGTATCTCAATTGGCGCAAGATTATTTATTAGCAGCAGGTTTCCCCCTGAATATGCATACTTTGGACAGCCTTTGGCATTTATCAGATAGCATTATCCATCATCCTCATCAATTCCTTCTTTATGATAAAGACACCGTAATGATTTCTTCTGTTGGAGACTTGGAAAGCCATACGCCTGATTATGTATCTAAGTTCATGCCTATTGGCACAAAAGGCTTGCAATATCTTCAGATAAAGGTAGATATTCCTATGTCTCATTTTCTGCGGCATCAGCTTTGGACGCTGGCTCTTTCTGCCTGCATGATGCTGCTGGTATTACTTTGTCTGTTTTTTCAGCTGACTGCCATTCGTCGGAAGGAAGCCTTGCTCCGCAAGAGGGAAATGACTATAAATGGCACTATTCATGATTTGAAGTCTCCATTGAACAGTGTTATTACGATGATGGGGTGGTTGAAATTAGTGGTATCCGATGAGGAGACCAAGGAGATGCTTGAAACGAGTAAAGCGGGTGTGAAGCGTCTGATTTCCAACATAGAGGCTTTGTTAATGACCGCACGCATGGATCGTCATCAGGTGGTATTGAATAAAAGTCTGATTGATGTTCCGGAAATAGCAGCGGGAGTGAAGAAGGAGTTGTCCTGCCTCTATCCGGACAAGCCTCATACCATCTGCATCATCAATGAACTTCCTTCGGGTTTGCAGGTAATGGCCGATGGCATGTATATAGAGAACGTGCTTCGTAACCTGATGGAGAATGCCTTGAAATATTCGGATGCGGGAGTGAGAATAGAGGTCTCTCTTTCTATTGTGGATGAGCGGTTGCGTGTGTCTGTCAAAGACAATGGTTGGGGCATCGCTGCCACCCATCAGAAGAAATTGTTCACCCAGTTCTATCGGGTTCCCCGAAGCGAAGAGCAACAGCAGAAGGGTTACGGCATAGGCTTGGCACAATCCAAATATATTATAAATGAACATGGAGGGGAAATAATGATGAAGAGTGCCGAAGGTGAAGGAAGCACTTTTACATTCATTATTCCATATCGTTGATTGAAAGGAGAAAAGACGGATGGAAAAGACAAAAGTTCTGTTTGTAGACGATGACATCGCATTGGGACAAGTGGTAATCTTGGCATTGAGGGCATCGGGCTATGCTGCAGAGTATTGCACTACGCTGGTAGGAATTCAGGGTGTGGTTCAGGAAATGCAGCCGGACATTATGGTGCTGGATGTAGAGATAGGAGAGAAGAATGGAATAGATGCCGTTGCGGAACTCAAACTGACGGCTCCCAATACACCGATTCTGTTTGTCTCTTCACACATAACCGGTTCGGAAGTGGCAAGGGCGCTGGATGCAGGTGGCATCGCTTATCTGCGAAAGCCTTTCGAAATGGAGGAGTTGGTGGCTTACATACGCAGGCACACGCCATATTTCCATCCGAAAGGACTATCCATCGGAATGTTTAATCTGAGAGCCGGAGACAGTATGTTGTTCAAAGGCGAGGAGCCTGTGAGAAGGCTGACTGAGTTTGAATATAAACTGCTGAAGTTGTTGGCACAGAACATGAATCAAACAGTAAGTCGCGAACAAATAGTGCAGGAGCTGTGGGAGGGTACTCCCGGCAGCGAGCAGAGTTTGAATAACTATGTGGCGAGACTGCGGAAATATCTGTCGGAAGACGAGAGCCTGTCCTTGGAAACTGTGCCAAGAACAGGATATATACTTTCCATTTTAGGTACTCAGCCGCCTGTTTTATGAGATTGCCTCCAATACATTGACAATCTCTACCACATACATTTTATGGAAGCCGCCGTGCGCTTCTCCATACCATCGGTCGATAATGCTTTGGTCGATAAAGTCTTCCGGCTTAATCATATCGGCATACAGTTTCTTGCACTCAAAGGTCAGCCGGGCCTGTTCAAAAGTAATACTTCCATTTTCGGTGAATAAGGGTTGAAGTCCTGTTGCTTTCACTTTGTCGATATCTCGCCCTGACTTAGAACCACAAATTTTGTGAACATCCTTATGCTCTTCGCCCAGGAAAGAGAGAGTGAGGTAATCATTCTGCTCTATGAAGTCGAACGTGTAGCGTTCGGGGCGGATAAAGATGAAGGCTACCGGCTTGTTCCATAAGAATCCGATGCCGCCCCAGTTGGCAGTCATTGTATTGAATTTTTCCTTTGTACCGGCGGTTACCAGCATCCATTCTTTGCTGATTGTCTCAAACATGTTGTCTTTCAGCTCTTTTACTTGTATCTTTTTCATTGGTCTTTATTTGTTTATGTGCACAAAGATAGAAACAATAAAATGACTATGCGGTTAATATTTTGGTATTTATTGGGCGTATATTGACAATTAATCACTACTTTTGTACAAGTTTGAGACATGGAGATGTCTCTGCGGATTTATAAAAGATTACGTTGCAGAGAAACGTTGTGTCTTTTTCATGTTTAGGAAAACCTGAGAAATTTTCGTGAACACATGAAGGACGCAGTTGGTTCTCACGCTTGTTATAGCGTGGGGCTAAGCTGTCGTATATTCGTGTTCACAGGCAATCTCAGGGCCTTCCTAAGCGGATATTAGAACAGATAGTTCCACGTTTCTAATAATAATAAGTGTCTTGCCGGAGCTACAAGACAGATAAAATCATTGAGATGATGGAAATATTTAGATTTTGGAATTCAAAGTATCGTTTTGTTTATTGTAGTCTGGCATTCAAGCATCAGGTTACTCCGTGGAAAGTATGGCGGTTGGCTCATGGCAAGATGCCGGCACGCTCAATGAAAGAAGAAAAGATACTCCGAAAATTGAAAGAAGCAAAGATTATTGTAGATATTGTGTAGCTGCAAGAGGGATAAATAGTGTAAAACTTTTCCTTTCACTGTTTTAAAATCAGAGGTCGATTTGCTATCTTTGTCCGGTGATATTAACTTTAAAAAGAAAGGATACAACAGTGGCAAATGATGTGGTTTTAACCCCGATGATGAAGCAGTTTTTTGAGTTGAAGGCAAAGCATCCCGATGCAATCATGCTTTTTAGGTGTGGAGATTTCTATGAAACCTATTCCGAAGATGCCATTGTAGCCTCTGAAATATTGGGAATTACACTGACCAAACGTGCCAACGGACAAGGGAAGAGTGTGGAGATGGCGGGCTTTCCGCATCATGCTCTGGATACTTATCTGCCGAAACTGATACGTGCCGGCAAGCGTGTGGCCATCTGTGACCAGTTGGAAGACCCTAAACTGACAAAGAAGTTGGTGAAGAGGGGTATTACCGAGTTGGTGACTCCGGGGGTGGCCATCAATGATAATGTCCTTTCGTATAAGGAGAATAACTTTCTGGCGGCAGTCCATTTCGGTAAAGCTGCGTGTGGTGTTGCTTTTTTGGATATTTCTACCGGTGAATTTCTTACGGCTGAAGGGCCGTTTGACTATGTGGACAAGCTGTTGAACAACTTCGCTCCCAAGGAAATATTGTTTGAACGCGGAAAGCGGGGAATGTTTGAAGGAAATTTCGGCAGCAAGTTCTTCACGTTCGAATTGGAGGACTGGGTGTTTACCGAGACTTCTTCCCGCGAGAAGCTGTTGAAACACTTTGAAACGAAGAATTTGAAAGGTTTCGGCGTCGAGCATCTCAAGAACGGTATTATCGCTTCGGGTGCCATCCTGCAATATCTGGATATGACGCAGCATTATCAAATCGGCCATATCACCTCGCTGTCGCGCATTGAGGAAGACCGCTATGTGCGCTTGGATAAATTCACTGTCCGGAGCCTGGAATTGCTGGGTAGCATGAATGACGGAGGCACGAGTCTGCTGGATGTTATCGACAAAACAATCAGCCCGATGGGAGCCCGTCTGCTGAAACGCTGGGTGGTGTTTCCGTTGAAAGACGAGAAGCCTATCAATGAGCGCCTGGATGTGGTGGAGTATTTCTTCCGCGAACCGGACTTTAAAGAGTTCATTGAGGAGAAGTTGCAGTTTATCGGCGACCTGGAACGCATTGTGTCTAAAGCGGCCGTGGGACGTATCTCTCCGCGTGAGGTGGTTCAGCTTAAAGTGGCATTGCAGGCCATCGAGCCTATTAAGAACGCTTGTCTGAATGCCGACAATGACAGTTTGCGCCGCATTGGTGAACAGCTTAACCTTTGCCTCAATATCCGCGAGAAAATAGCCAAAGAGATAAAGAATGACCCTCCGTTGCTGGTGAATAAAGGGGGAGTGATAGCCGATGGGGTAAATGAAGAGCTGGACGAGTTGCGCCGCATCGCTTTTTCGGGAAAGGATTATCTGTTGCAGGTGCAGCAGCGCGAGAGTGAGCAGACCGGCATTCCCAGTCTGAAGATTGCCTATAACAATGTATTCGGCTATTACATAGAGGTGCGCAATGCACACAAAGACAAAGTGCCTGCCGACTGGATTCGCAAACAGACACTGGTGAATGCAGAGCGTTATATCACACAGGAGTTGAAGGAATACGAAGAAAAGATTCTGGGTGCGGAAGATAAGATTCTGACGCTCGAAACCAAGCTTTATAATGATTTGGTTCTTTCCCTTGCCGAATATATCCCTGCCATTCAGATTAATGCCAACCAGATAGCCCGTTTGGACTGTCTGCTTGCTTTTGCCAATGTTGCCGGAGCGAATAAGTACATCCGTCCGATAGTGGAGGACAGTGATGTGCTGGATATCAGGCAGGGACGCCATCCGGTGATAGAGAAACAGCTTCCGGTGGGGGAGAAGTATATTGCCAATGATGTGTATCTGGATACCGACAGCCAGCAGATTATCATTATCACGGGGCCTAACATGGCGGGTAAATCGGCTTTGCTCCGCCAGACGGCATTGATTACGCTGTTGGCGCAGATAGGATGTTTTGTTCCTGCAGAGAGTGCCCGTATCGGCATGGTGGATAAGATATTCACCCGCGTGGGTGCCAGCGACAATATATCGGTGGGAGAGTCTACCTTTATGGTAGAGATGAATGAGGCGGCGGATATTCTGAACAACCTTTCTCCGCGCAGTCTGGTGCTGTTTGATGAACTGGGCAGGGGCACTTCCACTTACGATGGCATCTCTATTGCATGGGCGATAGTGGAGCACATCCACGAGCATCCGCGTGCAAAGGCGCGTACACTTTTTGCCACTCATTACCATGAACTGAATGAAATGGAGAAATCCTTCAAGCGTATTAAGAACTACAATGTGTCGGTGAAGGAGGTGGATAATAAAGTTATCTTCCTGCGCAAGCTGGAGAGGGGAGGCAGTGAGCACTCTTTCGGTATCCATGTGGCGAAAATGGCGGGTATGCCGAAGAGCATCGTGAAACGTGCCAACGATATCCTGCACCAGTTGGAGACGGACAACCGCCAGCAGGGGATTGCCAAACCGACGGCGGAGATAGCTTCCGGCCGAGACGGGATGCAGCTCAGTTTCTTCCAGTTGGACGACCCGGTGCTGTGTCAGATACGTGATGAGATTCTGACGCTGGATGTCAATAATCTGACGCCTCTCGAAGCTTTGAATAAACTGAATGATATCAAGAAAATAGTCAGGGGGAAATAATATCCCCCTCCTTTTAAAACCTCAATGCTTATGAAAAACTTTCTTGCTTTATGCTGTCTGTGGATGGCATGTCTTGCGATTTCCGCACAAGAACCGTGTCCTCAAGTAATCCCTGCCCTTCAGCAATGGAAAGGAGGCAGTGGCAAACTGGCCCTTCCCGCCGAAGGCAATATTGTTGTAAACCCTGCTGATGAGGCTGTACTTTTGTCTACCGCCGGGATATTGGCAGATGACCTGAACGCCATGTTGGGCTGGAATTATTCCGTGAGAACCGGTAAACCGGGCAAAAATGATATTTATATGGCTCTGATGAAGCCCGACAAAGAGTTGGGCGATGAAGGCTACAAACTGTCGGTAAACCGTTATGCCGGGATTGAGGCGCCTACCCGGAAAGGAGTGTTCTGGGGAACCCGCACGCTGCTGCAGATGCTTTATAAGCAGCAGGGAAAGATTTCGAAAGGGACGGCACGCGACTTTCCTTTATTCCCTAACCGCGGTTTTATGATTGATGCCGGCCGCAAGTTCTTTACGTTGGACTATCTGAAGCAATATGTCAGGATACTTTCCTTCTATAAGATGAACGAATTCCAGATTCACCTGAACGACAACGGCTTTCCGCAGTTCTTTGACAATGACTGGAACAAGACGTATGCCGCTTTCCGTCTTGAAAGCGAACGTTTCCCCGGTCTGACGGCAAAGGACGGTTCGTATACCAAACAAGAGTTTACGGACTTGCAGCGGTTGGGCATGGAGTATGGGGTGAATGTGATTCCCGAAATAGACATTCCGGCCCATTCATTGTCCTTCACCCAATACAAGCCCGAAATAGGCAGCAAAGAGTATGGAATGGACCATCTGGACTTGTATAAAGAGGAAACGTACCGTTTCATCGATTCGCTGCTTGATGAGTATCTTTCAGGAGAGCACCCTGTGTTTATAGGCCCTGATGTGCATATCGGTACGGACGAATACAATAAGAAAGAAGCCGAGCAGTATCGTTATTTCACTGACCGCTACTTGAAGTACATTGAAAAGTATGGTAAGACCCCGCGTATGTGGGGAGGCTTGAAATGGCTTCCCGGAAAGACTCCTGTAAAGGCAGAGGGAGTAACGGTAAATGCGTGGTCGTATGACTGGGTAGACCCGGAAATATCTTTAAAAGACGGATATAAGCTTATCAATACTTGCGATACCTATCTGTATATTGTGCCCGGTGCGGGCTACTATCGCGAGTTTTTGGACCATCAATGGCTGTATGAGACATGGACTCCCTGGCTGATGAACCGCAAGCAGACACTTCCCGAAGGTACTCCGGGGGTATTGGGCGGAATGTTTGCCGTGTGGAACGACCAATGCGGCAATGGCATCTCGCAACAGGATGTGCATATCCGTGCTTTTCCGGCCGTTCAGGTGCTGACCGAAAGACTGTGGAAGGGAGATAACAAACAAGTGCCTTATAAAGCATTTGAGGCTCTTTGCAAAGAGATGCCCGAAGCGCCGGGCATTAACTTGTCGGGCAAAATCTCTCCCCATAAAGATGTCGCACTGACGGTTCCCGGCAAGGAACTGCTCTTTACCGGTAAGGATACGGTTCAGACTGCTTTGCAGGAAGTGGGCTACCCCTATACGGTGGAATTCAAAATCTGTCCGGACGAAAAGACGAATATCAGCGGTGTATTATTTAGAGGCGCTCATGCCACGGTATATACAAACTGGGAGAATACGGGACGGATTGCCTTCTCTCGCGACGGTTACACATTTGTGTTTAATTCTTATCGTCTTCCGGCCGGCAGATGGTCTTCCATCCGCATTGAAGGAGATTACAAGGGCACTTCCCTGTATGTGGACGGTAAATTGCAGGAGCGTCTGGAAGGCAGAACCATGCGGGTCTATAATCCTAAGTATAAGTCGATGGATGAGATGCGCTATCAAGAGACTTTGGTCTTTCCTTTGCAGCAGATAGGAGATACGCTGAATGGATTTCAGGGGAAGCTGAAAGATGTGAGTTGCAGGCAGGGAGAAATGTAATGCCCTTATGATTATACTTATGACTTGAAGTGAAGCCTGATGTCGGTTATGAACTCATAGGGGAAAGGACTTTGGCTATTAACTGACGAACATCTTTATCGAAATCACCCTTGCTACAACTACCTGTGGCGAGGGTGATTTTTAGTTTATGAGAGTTCCGACACACTTTCATTTTTTTTGTTTCAACTCTCCGAATGTCTTATAAAGAAAGACAAAAGTTGACCAAAGGCTTTTTTCAAACAATAGAGAGCGTTTTTCCAAACAATAGTAACCGTTTATGTAAGAAGCCTATTGCAATTGCTTAACCACCGCCGTGGTTAAGTCTATTCACGAGGGTGGTTAGGCTTAGTCACGACTGTGGTTAAAGTTAACCACATTCGTGGTTAATGTATATTTTACGTTCATTAATAAAAGAAGAAGCTATGGAAACATTGTACGCTGACGGAGTACTTCACGGTCAACCGGTAGTGATTGTTTATGTAAACAATGGGCATTGTTGGGGGGGTACTTACGTGCGAACTCTTACCAGTGTATGGTAAAACTTTGTCTTCTTAATGATTCTCAGGCAGTTATCTTTCTCTTTTAGAGGTATTTTACTACCTTTGCCTGCAGAAAACTAAAGACAAAATTATTATGCGTTCATTTATTGTGAATTTAAATGTCATCGGCCTGCTGGCTGTTTGCTTGTTTGCCTGTAATCACCACTCCTCTAATCTGCTGTTATATCAGGTAGATTCATTGCTGAATGTGAAGCCGGACAGTGCATTGACTGTTTTAAGGAGTATATCTGTTTTGGATGAAATGACAGAAGCGGACAGGGCCTATTATGCATTGCTAATGGCTGAGGCTATGGATAAAAATGAGTTGCCTTTGTTGCCTTGCGATTCATTATTGGATTTTGCACTCGATTATTATGGCGATGATGATAAGGAAATGGCAGTGGCTTTGCTTTATAAAGGGCGGTTGCTGGCACAGATGAACGATGAAAAGGGGGCGATAGAGAATAATCTGTTGGCGTTGGAAGTGTTGCAAGATTATCCGAAAGACGTAAAATATAGAAGGTTGCTTTATAGCTCGTTGGGATTATGGTATGGGGATTGTGAATTATATGATAAAGCTTTAGAAGTGTTGAACCAGTCTCTTCATTATTCTTATGACGCTAAAGATACTGCCATTGCTTATCATAATATTGGATATGTATATACCATGAGAGACTTGCAGGATTCTTCTATTGCTTATCAGCGTAAGGCTGTGGAGTATGCGGTGCGTTCTAAAGATACAAGTATGATGGTTACTTCTTGGCATGGTTTGAGTTTATATTACGAGAGATTCGATAATACAGATTCGGCTGTGGTATATGCACGTAAGGTCTTGCAACATATTTCCGATAAACATAAAACATTTGGTGGGTATTTTTATAATATGGGTAAATTGTATATTGATTTGGAACAATATGATTCTGCTAGGTATTATTTAGGGAAAAGCCTGCTTCTTTCCGGCTCTCAGGCAATGCCTTATTGGTCATTGTCCGTTATGGAAGCCGAATTGGGTAATTTCCAACTCGCCTATCATTATTTAGATACTTTTGTAATGATTCAGGATTCATTAGATGCTAGTGCTGCATTGTCCGAAGTACAGCATTTGGTTTATAAGCATCAGACAGAACTGGAAGTAAAAGATGAACAGGTAAAATCAAGAAAAAAAATAGGATGGATTGTTTTCATATCAGTTGTTATTTGTTTTGTGCTCATTTTGATTTACCAACAGCGGATAAATCGAAAGAATAGTCAACATGCACTTTATCGGCAGTCGCTGCAATACGCCAATGAGAAACTAGGTGTTATGCAGCAACGTATAGAAGAAAATGAATCCAGTATTGAATTATTGAGAGATAAAGAGAGCAAGAATCTCGTTGAAATCGATAAGAGAGAACAATTGATTACTCAATTGAAAAAAGAAAAACTGGTACTCCGCACGTGGTTATTCCAACAGACTGCTATTTATAAAAAGGTTGTTTTATTGTCTGAACAAAGGGAAGTGGATAAAAAAGCGCGGAAGGTAATGACCAACGCTGAACGCGAAAAACTAAAGAAAACTGTATTTGAAATATATGCTGACTATATTTCTCCATTGAAGGAGCAATATGCTCAATTGACCGATGATGACTTGTTGTTGCTTTGCCTGCAAGAGGCTAATATTTCTTCACTGGTTATTGCTTTATGCTTTGGATATACTGATACTGTAGCTCTTAATCAAAGAAAATCGCGGTTAAGAGTGAAAATGTCACAGCGGTGATATGTAGTTTGCTGAACTTCAGTGTTTTAATGAATTTAGATGTCACAGCAATTAGTTGTTCGCTCTATCTTTTCCCTGTAACTTTGCCGCATCATTTTAAAACAAAAAGATGTATGAAAGCAAAGTTATTAATGATGTTATTTTTGGTTTCGCTGGGCTGTGGAGTTTTGGCTTCAGAGCGTCATAAGAAAGAACCTCGTGCGTATTGTAAAGTTCAAAATAAGGTGGTAACTAGAGTTCCTTTTGAACCTTCTCTACGGATTGAAGATATAAACGATTGTTTGTATCTTACATTTCAGTTCTCATTAGATGATGCCAATATTACTATCTTTGATAAAGATGGTAATACAGTGGCAAAAGAACAACAAACTCTTATTTATGAAGGTTACCCTGTTACTATACCAATGGCAGATGGTTATCCTTATTCAATTGAAATTATTTCTCCAGCTGTAGAAATACAAGGAGAGATTGTCTTAGAATAACAATATTAATTTTAAAAACTCAAGTAACAATGAACGTAAAACACTTATTGGTGGCACTTATTGTGCCTTTGGCTTGCGCATGTAGCAATGACAGTTTGAATGAGGTGGTAGATAATTCTAATCAGCCTCAAGTAGTAGCTCGATCAGCAGAAAATATGCTTAGTTTTGCTTCTGAAGCATCATTTCAGCAAACTGTAGATATTTTGAAATCAATGAGTTCGTGGGAAGAAAAGAATTCATGGTTGAAAGCAAACTTTGGTGATTTTCCATCTATGCAATCTGTATATGATAAGGCAATGGCTGAAGCTGAAAATCTAGGAGAGACAGAGGAAGAATATAAAGCATTCAAGGATAAGTATTCCAGTCTTTATTTTCCTATGTATCAGGAGGATTGTGGGTATTACATACCTTTGAAAGATTTAGATATGGCTGCATTGGTGAATGAAAACGGAGACGTGTGTATTGCTGGTAATGTAGTGAATAAAAAAGATATAACATCTTATCAAGAACTGATGGATTTAGGGCGTGCGTATTATGAAGATTCTAAAGGTATACAGTCACGTGCTGCTACATCTGAAACTTTTATTTTTAACGCAAACGTGGAGGATGTTGGTAGCACTTGGGATTCCGGTTGGTATAAAGAAAACGGAAAGAAGGTTAAACTAAAAGTTAGACGTAGAATTGTAGATTGGACTATGTTGTTGCATACAGAATTTTGTTTTAGAAAGAAAACAGCTTTTGGATGGGCTAACTATTCAAGTACTTCAACGATGACAGGTACAGCTAAAATGTATGATAATAGTGGTAATTGTTTACAGACAATCAACGTTGACCACCATGAAAGCGGACATTCTTCACATGATGCTGATCATGATCCTTTGAATGTATATAGATCTAGTCAAAATCCTTATACTAAATTATATACTTATTCTGTTTTGAAAGTGGTAGGAAGTGCTTCTATTAAATACAGAGGAATAGGTAATGTGTTACAATATAATTGGACGTTAGTACCTGCTACAAATACTATTAAAGAGTCTTATGTGCCTATTAAAAACTTGATACAATGAAAAAAAAGGTCTTATTACTATTGCTGATTATTTGCCCCTTAGCTATGTCTGCTCAAAATCGTTGGGGGATAATGGGAGGAGCCAATCTGTCTACCTCTACGGCGCATTCCTCCGGGGTGTGGTCTGCATTCGATTCCAAATGGAAAGCAGGAGGATACATTGGAGGGTTGTATGATATTCAGCTCAATGGTTCATGGTATATCCAGCCACAGTTGATATTTTCTTATGAAACAGATAGGGCTAAGTTTTTGAGCGGTGAGAAGACATCGGAAGATTTGGATGTTTCTACCAGCATGTATTCGCTTACGCTCCCTGTTCTGGCTTCTTTTAAGGTGAGTCTGAACAACGATTTGGCTCTGCGCATCAATGCGGGACCTTATATGCAATATGCCATGTTTGGACGTGACCGCACGCGGTTTATTGTTGATTCAAAAGAGCAGTCATACACTTCTTCGTGGGATATGAGTTTCTGGAAACATTTTATCTTTGGTCTGAAAGGGGGAATATCCTTGGAGCGTAAACACTGGCTGCTGTCTGTAGACTGCAAATATTCGCTGATGAAACATGCTTTGAATCATGAAGGACATGGGTTGAGCTTGTCCGCCGGTGTCGGTTATAAGTTCTGATACGATGTAACATTTCATTCTAGTAAAAGGGATATCATTCGTGCGTGGTCATGAAATGGTATCCCTTCCTTTAACCTGTTATTTGGCTTCAGCCAGTTCTTTCATTGTCTTTTCAACTTTCTGAAAGAACTGTGCTATATGCGCTCCGTCTACAAAAGCGTGGCTGACAGTCAAGGCGATGGGCATCACCGGCACTCCACCCCGGATGACAGCCTTTCCTGCATTCATTAATGGATAGTCCAGCGGGTGCCCCGGTTCTTTCTGGGTGTAGGTGAGCGAGGTGAAGTAAAGCTGGGGAGTGGCACTGAGCTGAACTACATCATAGTCTCCTTTTTCTTCTATCTCTTTGTCGGTGCCGTATGGGTCGCCGTCTTCGGGGATAGAAGTGATGATGCGGCGTGCTTCTGCATAGAAACATTCGAAATCTTCATGATAGGGGATGCGCACCGTGTAGAAGGTCTTTCCCGGCACGGCGATGGGGGTACTCATGTCCACCGTGTCATGATAAACTACATTTCCATGCTTGTCTGTACGAAATCTGAACTCTTTCACTTCATTGGCAGCCCGAAGGATGGCATAAAGATAATAAAGGAAAAAGGAGCGTCTGGAGGCTTTTGCCGCAGCAAGGGCTTCGCCGCATTCTACCTCGCTGGTGATGGAAATCCATGAATTGTGGAAAGTGCGGAAGAAATTATAGTTGTCCCGACGTTCCCAAGTGTCAATGTCTATGATATGTTTCATTTGTTTTTAGCCGGTTTGAAAGAGTGATACATAAAATGTGCTCCGATAAGGATAAACGGAATGCTGAGCCATTGCCCCATATTGAGCATCATGCTGTCTTCGTATGCTTCTTGGCTTGCTTTGATAAACTCTACGAAGAAGCGGAAAACGAAGATGGTGGTGAGGCAGTAGCCGAAATAGAAACCCGGAAGGAGGGAGGTTTTGTATTTCTTGTATAAAGACAGTCCTATGACGAAGATGATGAGATAGGCTATGGCTTCATAGAGTTGTGCCGGATGGCGCGGTTCCATTCCTTCGCGGGGGAAGATGAATGCCCAGGGCACATTACTCAGTTTGCCGACTATCTCGCCATTCATCAAGTTGCCCAAACGGATAAAACAGGCGGCGATAGGGGTGGCAATGGCAATGTTGTCGAGTACGGAAAGATAGTTTAATTTCATTTTACGGGCATAAATCCAAAGGGAGAGTAGCAATCCGATGGTTCCTCCGTGGCTCGCTAAACCTAGATAGCCTGTCCATTTGATGCCTCCGTCTGTAAACTTGACGGGAAGAATCATTTCGAGAGGGTGGGAAAGCCAATAGCCCGGTTCATAAAACAGGCAATGCCCCAACCGTGCGCCTGCAACGATACCCAGCAGGCAGTAAATAAAGAGGGAATCAAATTTCTCATACGGAATCTTTTGGTCTTTATACAGTTTGGAGATGACCCAGTAGGCCAAAATCAGTCCTGTGACAAACAGGATGGAATAGTAACGGATAGTGATGCCGAAGATAGAGATTGCCTCTATTTCGGGATTCCAGACGATATGGAGTAATTGGTGCATAATTTGGGGGGTTACGAATGACAGGTCTTGAATTTCTTTTCTACTTTGCGATAAGTAGGCATATCCACCTCCAGTTTTTCTCCCAGTTCAATCATGTCGAACAGCATTCCCTGTATCTCTGATTCGTGGCCTTTGGCAATGTCCTTCTGCATGGAGGCAGTGCTTTGGGGGTCTAGCTTGTCAATTACTTTCAGGTTGTATTCTATCGGGTCTTCGGGAAATATGATGCCCATGCGACGTCCCATTTCGCTACTTTCGCGCGACAGGCCGATAAAGGTATCGCGTTCTGCGCCGGGGTGCTGCAATGCGCCCATCGGTACGTCGTGATAAGCTCCTGTGCATGCCATGGCAGAGATGAAGGACCATTTGATGAAAGTGTCTCGGTTGATGTCATCCGATATGTCTGCCTTGATACCTGCATCTATCAGTATAGTTGCGATGGCTTTCAGGCGTTCGGGAGCTATGCCTTGTTCGGGACGTGCTCCAAAGACAAGGCGGAATATCTTGCCCATTTGCGTGATTTCGCCTGTGCCGGATACGAAACCGACAATGTATATGCAGCCGTCGAGCACCGTTACACGTGGAACAAGTCGGCCGATGCGGGGACCGGTTCCATACACATTCAGGATAGGAATCACTAAAGTGTCTGGGTGCGAAGCGCGTTCCAGAACGTCCTGAATGGAGTCGATGGAATATCCCTTTACGCATACGAAGATGACGTCTGCTTGTCCGTCATATTCTTCGGCTGTACAGGCTTTTATGGGAAGGTAATGTTCGCCTTTTAAATCCGACTTCAAGTGAAGTCCTTTTTCGCGGATGGCTTCCAGGTGCTTGCCACGAGCAATGCATGTCACATCTTTTCCTGCTAAAGCAAGAAAACCGGCAATGCTGCCTCCAACGCCACCGGTTCCTATAATAAGAAAGTTGGGTTCGTTGTTTGTCATTTTGGGTATATGATTGATTAATGTTATGTTGGGCAGTTGTTAATGATATCTAACAATTGCCCAACAAGAGAATATCTTACACATTGAAGCGGAAGTGCATGATGTCGCCATCCTGCACCACATATTCCTTGCCTTCAATGCCCATCTTTCCGGCTTCCTTTACGGCTGCTTCCGAACCATAATGAATGTAATCTTCGTATTTGATGACTTCGGCACGGATAAAGCCTTTTTCAAAGTCGGTATGGATAACTCCGGCGCATTGGGGGGCTTTCCAGCCTTTGCGGTAAGTCCATGCCTTCACTTCCATTTCTCCGGCTGTGATGAATGTCTCTAAATCCAACAGCTTGTAGGCTGCTTTAATCAAACGGTTGACACCTGATTCTTCCAAACCTACTTCCTGCAGGAACATCTGGCGGTCTTCGTATGTTTCCAGTTCTGCAATGTCGGCTTCTGTCTTGGCTGCTACGACCAAGATTTCTGCATTTTCTTCTTTTACCGCTTCGCGCACCATCTCGACATATTTGTTACCGCTGACTGCGCTCGCTTCGTCCACATTGCATACATACATCACCGGTTTGGAAGTCAACAAGAACAATTCTTTGGCAATCTTTTGTTCGTCTTTGCTTTCAAATTGTACGGTGCGGGCAGACTTGCCCTGCTCCAAGGCTTCTTTGTATTTGACAAGCACTTCGTATGTTTGCTTGGCCACCTTGTCACCACCCGTTTGTGCCTGTTTCTGCACTTTCTGGATGCGGCTTTCAATGGTCTCCAAGTCTTTCAGCTGGAGTTCGGTGTCGATGATTTCCTTATCGCGTACAGGGTCTACACTACCGTCCACGTGGGTTACATTTTCATCGTCAAAGCAGCGGAGCACGTGCAGGATGGCGTCTGTCTCGCGGATATTGGCCAAGAATTTGTTTCCTAATCCTTCGCCTTTGCTGGCGCCTTTCACCAGTCCGGCTATGTCAACTATTTCCACTGTGGTGGGTACGATGCGTCCCGGATGGACCAGCTCGGCAAGCTTGGTCAAACGTTCGTCGGGTACGGTGATGACGCCTACATTGGGTTCGATGGTACAAAAAGGGAAGTTGGCTGCTTGAGCCTTTGCATTTGATAAGCAATTGAAAAGTGTCGACTTTCCTACGTTCGGAAGGCCGACAATGCCACATTGTAAAGCCATTATCTATCTGTTTTTTTGATTATTATCCATTAATTTGCCTGCAAAGATAACCATTCTTTTTTTATCGTGCTTCATAATTGCAGGTAGAATTGGTCGGAGGAGTACGAAAAAGGGCAGTCATCGCGACTGCCCTTTCGTTTAGAATTTTATGAAAAGTGTTAGATTGTTAGTTAAGCGAACATTTTATTTATCCATAGTTACGGTCATTTCAGGTACTAATATATATTCTTTCTTCTTAGAGTTCCATTTATAATATTCGGTAGTAATGCTCTTGTTTCCGTGAGTGTAGCGGATGCAGAGGCTGTTCTCCCAACAGTTCTTGTTGCTGTTCCATTTCTGGGTTTCATCTTCGGTACGTTGTTGGTTTGCATCGTACTTATAGTTGTGCTTCATGTAATTGGTCAGCATATTACCGTCCATCTTGAAAACAGTTTCCGAAACGATTACTCCGTTTACTTCTTCTGTATTGTGAATCAGGTTGTCACCCGGATTTGCAGCGGAAATTGTAAGGCTGGCAATAAATAGCATTGCTACAGAGAGCATTCCTTTCAAAAAATTAATCTTCTTCATGATATTAGCGTGTTAGATTGTTACTTTCATATTGTTTCTAAAAGCGGTGCAAATGTACAAAAAGAAATTGAACAACCTAACAAATCTGCAATAAAAAGATAATATTTTTGCAAAATGTTACTGAATAAACAAATATTAATAATTTGAAGTTTTCGGTATGTAACAGAATGTATCTAAGGGGGAGAAAAAGGGCCTCATGTATTTATTTTGAATAATAGGGGAGTAGCGGGGAAATGACAGTTGTTTATTTCTGTGTTATCGGGTTGGCGGTCTTTGGGGAGGAAGGGGATAAACAGGGGCTTGAGCGTACGATAATGATAGGCGGATAAAAAAGGAGACCATTCGTTTGGTCTCCTTTAATATGTTGTGATATAGCGTATTGTCTGCTTATGTACTTTTGTTAATGTGCTTCCAGCCAATTATTTCCCCAGCCGCAGTCTGCCTTTAAAGGTACTTGCATCAGATAGGCTTTTTCCATTTCTTCCATTACAATCTGCTGTACTTTTTCCTTCTCTTCGGGCACAACACTGAAGTTTAACTCATCATGCACCTGAAGTATCATTTTTGAACGTATACTTTCAGATTGAAAGCGTTGGAATATCTTAATCATGGCTACCTTGATAATGTCGGCTGCACTTCCCTGAATGGGAGCGTTTATGGCATTTCGCTCAGCATATCCGCGTACTACGGCATTGCGTGAATTGATGTCCGGCAAGAAACGTTTACGGCCGAAGATGGTTTCGATGTAACCGTTGGCACGTGCTCGTTCGATGCTTTTCTCCATATATTCCTTGATTTGCGGATAGGTCTCGAAATAGCCGTCTATCAGTTCTTTAGCTTCTTGGCGGGGAACATTCATGCGTTCTGCCAGTCCGAACACCGAGATGCCGTAGATAATACCGAAATTGGCGGTTTTGGCTTTACTGCGTTGTTCGCGCGTCACGTCTTCGATGGCTATTTTATATACTTTGGCGGCTGTGGCGGCATGGATGTCGTCTCCTTCGCGGAAGGCTTCTATCATATTTTTGTCACCGCTTAAGTGGGCCATGATGCGGAGCTCTATCTGAGAATAGTCGGCAGAGAAAAACTCGCATCCGTCTTCCGGGATGAATGCTTTGCGGATTTCTTTACCGTCTTCGTTGCGGATAGGGATATTTTGCAGGTTCGGGTTACTCGAACTGAGGCGCCCTGTGGCGGTTACCGTCTGGTTGAAAGACGTATGTATTTTGCCTGTTTCCGGATTAATAAGCAGGGGTAGGGCATCGATATAGGTTCCGAGTAGTTTCTTCAGTCCTCGATGTTCCAGAATCTTGCCCACTATTTCATGCTTTCCGCGCAGACTTTCCAATACTTCCTCACTGGTCACGTATTGGCCGGTCTTTGTTTTTTTCGCTTTTTCTACGATGTGTAACTTGTCAAACAAGACTTCTCCCACTTGTTTGGGCGATGCAATGTTGAAGTCTGTCCCTGCCAACCGGTGCACTTCTTCTTCTATTTGATTCATGCGGGCTGTGAAATGCTCCGAGGTTTGTTTCAGTGCTTCCGTGTCTACACGCACGCCATTTCTTTCCATATAGGCAAGGACGGGTACTAGGGGCATCTCTATTTCGTAGAAGAGTTTTTCGGCTCCTTGCTCTTTCAGTTCCTTCTCTAGTGCATGCTTTAGCTTTAAGGTGACATCGGCATCCTCGCACGCGTACTTATATATAGCTTCGGGAGGGAGGTCACGCATATTCTTTTGGCTTTTGCCTTTAGGTCCGATGAGCTCTTCTATATGAATCGTCTGATAATGCAGATAGATTTCTGCCAGATAGTCCATGTTATGGCGCAGTTCGGGTTGCAGCACGTAGTGTGCTACCATGGTGTCGAACAGCGGACCGCAAACTTCCACTCCGTAGTTGCTTAGCACCAACATATCGTACTTGATATTTTGTCCCACTTTCAGTGCTCCTGCTTTTTCAAATACCGGTCGGAACTCATTAACAATTTTTTGTGCTTCTTCTTGTTCGGCGGGAATGGGAACATAGAAAGCTTGGTTTTCGGCGTAGCTGAAACTCATTCCTACCAGTTTGGCGGTGATAGGGTCGGTTCCTGTTGTTTCCGTGTCTAGACTGAAAGTTTCTTTTGTAAGTAACTTTTGTATTAAATCGACTCTTTTCTCTTCTGTATCAACGAGTTGATAGTCGTATTTTAAGTTTTCTAAACATGCGAGATTTGAATAATTTCCGCTTCCTGTATTCTCGTCTTCAAATTCTGCAAAGAGATTGCCTTGCGATGAAGCCTGTGAAGATGACGAAGGGCTCGGCTGGTCAAATAACGAAGGTTGGTCACCGAAAAGTGAGCCTTGTGCATTGCCGTGTGACTTTGAAGCCGCACTTGCCGAAGCCGTTTTCTTTTCACGGTTAAAAACGCGGTCGATGAGTGTGCGGAATTCCATTTCCTCAAAAATCTTCCGAAGTTCTTCTTCGTTGGGTTCTTCACGTTTCAGCTCGTCCATGTTCAGCGCAATGGGAACGTCGATTTTAATGGTCGCCAGAAATTTGGAGAACTCAATCATTTTTCGATTAGTTTCCACCTTTGTCTTCAGTGCGCCTTTCAACTCATCGGTGTGGGAGAGGAGGTTCTCAATGCTTCCATATTGGGCGATGAGTTTTTGTGCCGTCTTTTCTCCCACGCCCGGACAGCCGGGGATGTTGTCGGATGAGTCACCCATTAATCCCAGCATATCGATGACTTGGGCCGGCGACTGGATATCGAACTTCGCTTTTACCTGTTCTATCCCCATTACCTCAAATTCTTTGTCACCATATTTGGGACGGTACATAAACACATAATCACTCACCAGTTGGCCATAATCCTTGTCGGGAGTCATCATATAAGTTGTGATGCCGCGCCGTCCGGCTTCGGTAGCCAATGTACCGATTACATCATCGGCTTCATAACCTGAAACCTCAAGAATGGGAATGCGGTAAGCGCGGATAATGTCCTTTATAATAGGTACGGACAAACGGATTGCCTCCGGCGTTTCTTCGCGCTGGGCCTTGTATTGTTCGTATGCTTCGTGGCGGAAAGTAGGTCCGGCAGGGTCGAATGCTACACCAATGTGTGTCGGGTTTTCTTTTTTCAATACATCCTCCAGCGTATTGACAAAGCCGAGTACGGCTGAAGTGTTGAAACCCTTGGAGTTAATGCGCGGGCTTTTGATGAAAGCGTAGTATGCGCGATATATCAATGCATAAGCATCCAGCAGAAAAAGTTTGTCCATTCTTAAAAATCTTTAGTTTTTTCATGGTAAAAGTACAAAAAAATACCGTATTCCGCGTTTTATTACTACTTTTGTGCTCAAATTAACCTGTATGGAGAAGTTACAGCAAATCAAATTGCCTATTATTAAGGAGTTTGAAGAGTTCAAATCCTTGTTTGACGCTTCGCTCCAAAGCTCCAATCCTTTACTTAGTGAGGTGCTGACCTATATTAAGCAGAGGAATGGCAAAATGATGCGTCCTATCCTGACGTTGCTGATGGCCAAATTATTCGGTGAAATCAATCATTCTACACTTCATGCCGCTCTTTCGCTGGAGTTGCTTCACACGGCAAGTCTGGTGCATGACGATGTGGTGGACGAAAGCGATAAGCGACGCGGGCAGTCGTCGGTGAATGCTATCTATAATAATAAGGTATCTGTATTGGTGGGAGACTATATGTTGGCTACCAGTCTGAAGCATTCTGCCATGACGGGTTCTATCCGTATTGTTGATTTGGTGGCACGGCTGGGGCAAAATCTTGCAGAAGGTGAGATTATCCAGTTGACCAATATCAATGCTTCCGAGTTTTCCGAAGAAGTTTATTATGATGTGATTCGTAAGAAGACAGCCGCTCT
>ULNK01010144.1_pt1 | contig 21516 bp, 25 predicted proteins | sample 1951911 | NCBI WGS metagenome assembly ULNK01 (sample SAMEA4835576, study PRJEB28245) | human gut metagenome | biome: gut microbiome; material: fecal sample | place: Denmark | collected 2008 | reverse complement strand
GAGTCTGTAATAATCTTCCGTTTAAAAGGCCTTGGTTGACCCTAAGAAACGGCTTACTCTTCCCTTCGTTACCTGAAATCAGGAGCACCTATCTTTCGATACACTTCGGCATCCTTTTCCGAGAAACAACACACCGTCACCTCACCCTCATAGCCGTGTGCCATCTCTTCCCCGATAACGTTCAATGCGATACGTGCCGCCTCTTCCTTGGGATAACGGTACACCCCGGTACTGATACAGGGAAAGGCAATGCTCTGGATGCCGTTCTCCTTGGCCAACGCAAAACTGGTGCGATAGCATGAGGCTAGCTTCTCGGCTTCTCCATGAGTTCCCCCATACCATACGGGCCCTACGGTGTGAATTACTTTCTTACAAGGCAGGTTGTATGCATCGGTTATCTTGCTCTCACCGGTGGGGCAACCGCCCAATGTCCTGCATTCCGCCAGCAATGCAGGTCCGGCAGCCCGGTGGATAGCTCCGTCCACACCGCCGCCACCCAGTAGCGAACTGTTGGCCGCATTCACAATGGCATCCACATTTAACGTAGTGATGTCGGCTACGATAACATTTATTTTCTTCATGTCTTCTTCCTGTTTTTTCTGTATTAAATCCTTCGTACAAAGCTATACAATTAATTAAAAAACGAAGCCATTCCGCTGCAAATAAATCCTTCATTCTCCTGTTTTGATATTCTTCCCTTTTCATTTTGAAAAGGTTTTCCTCTCCCCTCTTTTCCCCCTTGTTGCTATATATTCATATAAATCAACTACTTACATTCTTGTTCCCGATAATGGCATACTATTGGCATCTTAGCAGGGCAAGTAAACAATAGTATTAATTTAAAAATGAAATTATGGATTTATTTTCAATCGGATTTGCAGTTTGCACCCTGAGCGGCATAGCTTGCTTCGGGCTATTCTTTAAATGTATAGACTGGTTCGAGAAAATCTAAAAACAGAAAGGAGAAACAAGTTATGTACACGGCATTATTTGTAGTTAGTGTGATTATGTTCGGCTATATGATGTATGTCCTCATCAAGCCGGAGAAATTTTAAAAAGCAAGAAGGTTATGAATACTGAAATTTTAGGTGTTATAGCGCAAATCGTTCTGATGGTGACTTTAAGTTACCCGATCGGAAAATATATCGCTAAGGTTTATAAAGGTGAAAAGACTTGGTCGGATTTTATGAAACCCGTTGAACGGATGATGTTCAAACAGAGTGGCATTAACCCTCATGAGGAAATGAACTGGAAACAGTTCTTGAGGGCATTGTTGGTGGTGAACCTCTTCTGGTTTCTTTGGGGGATGGTGTTGCTGGTTACTCAAGGTGTGTTGCCGCTTAATCCGGATGGAAACATCGGGCAGACCGCACACCAGGCCTTTAATACTTGCATCAGTTTTATGGTAAACTGCAACTTGCAGCATTATAGCGGTGAAAGCGGACTGACTTATTTCACACAATTATTCGTTATCATGTTGTTCCAGTTTATTACGGCTGCAACGGGTATGGCTGCCATGGCAGGTGTAATGAAAGCGTTGGCGGCAAAGACCACACAGACCATCGGCAATTTTTGGAACTTCATGGTATTGAGCTGCACACGTATTTTGCTGCCGCTTTCGCTGATTGTCGGCTTTATTCTGATTGTGCAAGGAACCCCGATGGGATTTGACGGCAAAATGGAAGTGACCACTTTGGAAGGAGCGAAACAATATGTATCACAAGGTCCGACGGCGGCCATTGTCCCTATCAAGCAACTGGGAACCAATGGCGGCGGTTATTTTGGCGTGAATTCTTCCCATCCGCTGGAAAATCCCACTTACCTTACTAATATGGTAGAGTGCTGGGCTATTCTTGTCCTTCCTATGGCGATGGCATTCGCTTTCGGGTTCTATCTGAAACGTAAGAAGTTGGGGTACAGCATCTATGGTGTGATGCTTGTCGCTTTCCTTATCGGTGTGTTTGTTAATGTTTATCAGGAGACGGGCGGAAACCCAAGGATTGACGCCCTGGGTATCGCTCAGGATAACGGCACCGTGGAAGGCAAGGAAGTGCGCATAGGTGCTGCCGGCACAGCTCTGTGGAGTGTGGTTACTACGGTCACTTCCAATGGTTCGGTAAATGGTATGCACGATTCTACCATGCCGCTATCGGGTATGGTTGAAATGCTGAATATGCAGATTAATACGTGGTTTGGCGGCGTGGGTGTAGGTTGGATGAATTACTTCACCTTTATTATAATCGCTGTATTTATCAGTGGGCTGATGGTAGGGCGTACACCCGAATTTCTGGGAAAGAAGGTGGAGGCGCGGGAAATGAAAATAGCTTCTATCGTGGCCTTGCTTCATCCGTTTATTATCCTGGTCGGTACGGCCCTTGCCGCTTACTTATTCGTTCACGCCCCCCAGTTTGTAGAAAGCGAAGGTGGCTGGTTGAATAATCCCGGTTATCACGGACTGAGTGAAATGTTTTATGAATATACATCCTGTGCGGCCAATAACGGTTCGGGCTTTGAAGGCTTGGGAGATAATACCTGGTTCTGGAACTATTCTTGCGGTTTGGTTTTGATTCTCGGCCGCTTTCTTCCCATCATCGGGCAAGTGGCTATCGCAGGCTTGCTGGCCAAGAAGAAATATATCCCCGAAAGTGCCGGAACGCTGAAGACAGATACCGTGACATTCGGAATCATGACTTTTGTTGTCATCTTTATCGTTGCCGCCTTGTCATTCTTCCCCGCACATGCGTTAAGCACTATTGCAGAGCACTTAAGTCTATAATAAGAACAAGTTTACAAAGAAGTACAATATGAAAAATAATAAATCAGCTTCTTTATTTCAAAAGGAGCAAGTTATGGATAGTATAAAACAATCATTCGTGAAACTGAATCCGCGAGTGATGATCAAGAATCCAATCATGTTTACGGTAGAAGTCTGTACGGCCATCATGTTTCTGGTCATGCTATACTCTATCGTCAATGATTCACAAGGTTCATTCATTTACAATTTATGGGTTTTTGTTATCCTGTTTGTCACCTTGTTGTTTGCCAACTTTGCCGAAGCCATTGCTGAAGCACGTGGCAAAGCACAAGCCGACAGCCTGCGAAAAACTCGTGAAGAAACTCCCGCCAAACAGATTCTAAACGGGAATTTAAGAATCGTCAGCAGTTCCCAATTAAAGAAAGGTGATGTCTTTGTTTGTGAAGCCGGCGACGTAATTCCTGCCGATGGCGAAATCATTGAAGGGTTGGCCTCTATCGACGAAAGTGCCATTACAGGCGAATCCGCTCCGGTCATTCGTGAGGCAGGCGGTGATAAAAGTTCTGTAACAGGCGGAACAAAAGTATTGTCCGACCAGATAAAAGTAATGGTAAGCACCCAGCCGGGTGAAAGTTTCCTGGATAAGATGATTGCATTGGTGGAAGGCGCATCCCGCCAGAAGACACCGAATGAAATCGCATTGACTATCCTGTTGGCAGCCTTTACGTTGGTCTTTGTCATTGTGTGTATCACCCTGAAGCCGTTCGCCGACTATACGGGAACCGTGATTACCATTGCTTCTTTTCTGTCCCTGTTTGTCTGCCTCATTCCGACTACCATCGGCGGTTTGCTGTCGGCCATCGGCATTGCGGGCATGGACCGCGCTTTGCGTGCCAATGTCATCACCAAATCGGGCAAGGCGGTGGAAACGGCCGGTGATATTGATACGTTGCTGCTCGATAAAACCGGTACCATTACCATCGGAAACCGTAAAGCGACCCGTTTCTATCCGGCGCAAGGAGTTGACGAACAGGCTTTCATCGAAGCATGCCTGCTCTCTTCCGTATCCGATGACACCCCGGAAGGAAAATCCATCATCGAACTGGGGCGGGAATCAGGTTTGCGTATGCGCAACTTGAATACCGAGGGATCCCACATGATAAAGTTTACTGCCGAAACCAAATGTTCGGGCATTAATTTGAAGGATGGAACGGAAATCCGTAAAGGTGCGTTTGATGCCATCCGCAGGATAGCCCTGTCTGCCGGAAACACTTTCCCGAAAGAAACGGAAGACGTTATTCAGAAGATTACCGGTAATGGGGGAACGCCCTTGGTGGTCAGCATCAATAAGAGAGTGGCCGGTGTGATAGAATTACAGGATATTATTAAGCCGGGCATTCAGGAACGCTTCGAACGCTTGCGCAAGATGGGAGTAAAAACAGTCATGGTGACGGGAGACAATCCGTTGACAGCCAAATACATTGCCGAGAAAGCAGGGGTCGATGACTTTATAGCCGAGGCGAAGCCTGAAGACAAGATGGAATACATCAAAAAAGAGCAGGCTGCCGGAAAACTGGTTGCCATGATGGGCGACGGTACAAACGATGCCCCTGCCCTTGCCCAAGCCAATGTGGGCGTGGCCATGAACAGCGGCACGCAGGCGGCCAAGGAAGCCGGAAATATGGTGGATCTTGACAACGACCCCACCAAGCTGATAGAAATTGTTGAAATAGGCAAGCAGTTGCTCATGACGCGCGGCACACTGACCACGTTCTCCATTGCCAATGATGTGGCCAAGTATTTTGCAATCGTTCCTGCGCTGTTCATGCTCTCTATTCCCGAACTTGCCGCACTGAACATCATGGGGCTGCATAGTCCTGAAAGTGCTATCCTGTCTGCGGTTATTTTCAATGCCATTATCATCCCCATCTTGATTCCATTGGCATTGAAAGGTGTCCGGTACAAACCGATAGGAGCATCCGCCCTGCTCCGCCGTAATCTTTTGATTTATGGATTAGGCGGTGTCATTGCCCCCTTTATGGGAATTAAGTTAATTGATTTAGTAGTAGGTTTATTCTTTTAATCAGTAAGTAACAATGAAAAATTTTATAAAGTCATTCAGGCTAACTTTAGTATTCTGTGTATTCTTTTCAGTGTTTTATATATTGGTATTGTGGCTGTTCGCCCAGTTTGCCGGACCTAATTCCGGCAATGCCGAAGTCGCAACGCTGGACGGCAAAGTGGTGGGTGCGGCCAATGTGGGGCAATCTTTCACGGAAGACATTTATTTCTGGGGACGTCCTTCCTGTGCCGGAGAAGGTTATGATGCAACGAGTTCTTCGGGTAGTAACAAAGGGCCTACAAACGAAGAGTATCTGGCTGAGGTAGAAGCACGTATTGATACTTTCCTGCTTCATCACCCCTATCTGAGCCGCAAGGATGTGCCTGCCGAAATGGTGACAGCCAGTGCCTCCGGTCTGGACCCTCATATTACTCCGGCATGTGCCTACGTACAGGTGCAACGGGTGGCAAAGGCTCGTGGAATGAGCGAAGAAACAGTGAAGGCAATGGTAGACAAGTCCATCGAGCACCCGTTTCTAGGGCTGTTTGGAACAGAAAAAGTAAATGTTCTGAAACTGAACATTGCACTGGAAGAATCAAAATAATTCATCAGAAGAAAGCATTTATAAAATAGATACGCGACATGAAAAAGAAACACTCTATAGAAACCGAAAGCCTTTCGGCCCTTAAAGCATTAATCGGTATCCTCGTTTTCCTAAGCTTGATGAATTGGCTTGTCGGATGATGATTCGTTTTGTGTCATTTCTATTCAGGTGAATGCTTTCTTTATGTGAAAGTACCCTCTTGGGAAAAGAGAAAAAAGAGAACACAACTTATTATTAGTTTATTTTTAAGATGAAAAAAACATTCAAAACTATGGCATTCGTATGGGTAGGAGCCGCACTGTTAATGCCCTATGCAGTAAAAGCACAAGATTTCAAGGTAACCGGCAAAGCCGATTTTGTAAGTGATTATATTTGGCGGGGCGCCTATCAAAATTCAGGATTCTCTGTCCAGCCCACTTTGGGATTGGCATACGGCAACCTGTCTTTGTCGGCTTGGGGAAGTCAAAGTCTTACAAAATCGGACGGAGCACAAGAGTTTGATATCAATCTGAGTTACACCCTTGGAAATGGGGGAATCACCCTTACCGATTATTGGTGGAACGGAATCAATATGCCTTATGGCGATTATAAACACGACCATCATTTTGAAGCCTCCCTCTCCTATTTCTTCGGCGATAAATTTCCCTTGACACTGGGCTGGGCGACTATGTTTGCCGGTGGCGATGAGAATGCGGATGGCGACCGTGCCTATTCCACTTATATCAGTGCTGCCTACCCGATTTCTTGTCCGGCAGAGATTACGCTCACCCCGTCTGTCGGGTTTACTCCCTGGAAAGGAATGTACCATGCCGATGGAGCTGCATTTACTGACATTTCTTTGAAAGCCACTAAAGAGATTCCGATTACAGAACGCTTTTCATTGCCTTTGTTTGTGCAAGCCGTTGCTTCCCCTTCGTCTGATAAAACTTACCTGATAGCCGGTTTGAGCATCGGGTTCTGATTGTGTGAATTTATTTTTTTGTAGGAAAGCCGGGACTTTTGAAGTGAGTTCCGGCCTTTTCTGTATCATCATTGAAATAGTATATCAGCCAGTACAAAACACCGTTATTGTAATCCTAAAACGTATATCTGTTTTTCTGCGTCATTATTAAATGCTTCTTCATCAAAACTTCCAAACTTATGAATAATATAAAATCCCGTCCGTTCCAAATACGAATCCAGCTCCTGAGGGAAAAATAGTCTCATATCCATATTTTGGACTGAATGAAACTCATCATTTATAAAATAATGCCATTTTATACGATTAATTTGGGTTGCGCTTTCATAACACATCGTCTGTTTTATCAGCACTTTCCTTTTATCATTAGTTGTATATTCAGCTATTACTTTTTGCTCTTTTTCGCCTTCAACAATATATTGAATATTAGGATTAAAGCAATCTAACAAAAAGAGTCCATCCGATTTAAGATGATTTTTAATCCTAGCTAGTGTTTTGAACAGGTCTTCATTTTTATATAAATGATGAATTGAGTTAAATGGAATAAATATGAGATCAAATTTTTCTTGTAAATCCAATGTACGTATATCCGCTTCAATGAAATTTATTCTTAATCCTGCTTCGGAAGCTTTTATCCTTGCTTGTTCAAGCATGGACGAAGTATAATCTACTCCATAAATATTATATCCATCCTTTGCTATTGGAATTGTAAGCCTGCCTGTGCCACAACAAAGTTCAAGTATTTTGGAATTCTTGTTTTGCGGCAGCCACTTTTTATAAAATTGCAAATCAGACAGGAAAGTATTTAATCCGTCATAAATGTTTGCATCATAAATCAAATCGCCGACTTTATAATCTGTATTCATTTTGCTCTCCATATTAGCTGTTACCGTTATCAATCTTATTGAGTGTTTATTATTTAGTATCTTCGCAAAGATAGGAAAAGCACCGTTTTGTACGGTAAAAAATGAGTTTATGAGAAGGACATAAAATCTTCATTTTGACATTCTTCCCGGAGGAACTTATGTACGCCAGATGCCCAGAAGCAAATCTTACCGCTGAGCTTAAAATACGGGAGCTTGCCAGAGTTTCGCCAGCGGATCAGTGTCCGGTCGCAGACTTTCAACATCAGGCGCATATCACGGCTGTCGAGCATTTGCTTGCCGTTGAAGCAGGTCAGTGCATCCAGTGCCTTCTCCAGTTTGGCAATCAATTTGCGCTGTTCCTCAAAGCTGTCCTTTATCATAGCCTTGAGCATCTCAATATCTTTGTTATTCTCTTCCATCATAAATTCTTCTTTGTACCAGTGGGTTATTCATCTTTCTTCGGTTACAAAGTTTCAAAATCCCGGTATAAAAAAATAGGGCTGACGGTAACCGCCAGCCCTATTTTTCCTTTGTAACTTATTTATTATCAGTGCTTATTATTCTGTTTTTTTTTCTGAAAGGCGTTTTTATAGAGACAATAATAGCCTGGGAAATTGTACTATTTGACGAGACAGGTCATTTTCTCTGTCAATAATAGACATTTAGTAATTTACTACCGGCATGAAAATCTATGTCTTTTCAAAATGGAAAGGTTCTTTTCATTTTAGAAGACATGCAGGATTGAAGATACCGTTACCACTCGGCTATTTATCAGCGCATTAGCTTGCAACCGGCTATGTTGGTATATATATTGATATAAAAATAACATGAAACTTTATATTATATCAAACCGATTACCGGTAAAGGTGACCAATACAGATGGGACTTTCTCTTTTGTACGCAGCGAAGGTGGCCTAACTACCGGGCTTAATTCCCTTCAGATTTCCTGTGAGAAACACTGGATCGGTTGGCCGGGACTGTGTGCCGACAAAGAAGAGGAAAAAACAGAAATCACATCCAAACTGGATAAAATGAATTTTCATCCGGTATTCCTCACGGAGGGACAAATCAGGGATTATTACGAAGGTTATAGTAACAGTACAATCTGGCCTCTCTGTCACTATTTCTATGCTTATACATTGTATAAGAAATGTTTCTGGCAAGCCTACAAAGAGGTGAATCAGTTATTTTGTGACGAAATTTGCCGTGTGGTACGTCCGGGAGACGTGGTCTGGGTACAGGACTATCAGTTGATGCTGTTGCCCGCCATGTTGCGCAAGGTCTATCCGGATTTGAGCATCGGTTATTTCCACCACATACCTTTCCCTTCCTACGAACTTTTCCGCATACTGCCGGAAAGGGCTGAGATACTCAAAGGTTTATTGGGGGCTGATTTCATAGCTTTCCATACCCATGACTATATGCGGCATTTTATAAGTGCTGTGGAACGTGTGCTGCATCTTGAATTCAAATTGGATGAAGTGCAACTCGGTAACCGCGTGGCGCGGGTGGACGCATTACCTATGGGAATCAACTATGACTCCTATCACAAGGCCTCTTGTAATCCTCAAGTAAAACAAGCTATCGACCGTACCCGCAAGCTTTTTGGAAACCACAAGCTGATATTATCCGTAGACAGACTCGATTATAGTAAGGGCATCCTGCATCGTCTGCATGGATTCTCTTCTTTTCTGGAACATCATCCCGAGTACCACGGAAAAGTGACGCTTGCGATGGTAATTGTGCCTTCACGCGACCATGTGGGCAGTTATGCCGAATTAAAAACCCGCATAGACGAAGAAATAGGTTCCATCAACGGGCATTATTCCACAATGGACTGGACACCGGTCTGTTATTTCTATCACGGCTTCACGTGGGAGGAACTGACGGCCATGTACTGTGTGGCGGACATTGCCCTGGTGACGCCTTTGCGTGACGGCATGAATCTGGTGGCGAAAGAATACGTGGCGGCAAAAGCCGATACTCCGGGAGTTCTGATACTTAGTGAAATGGCAGGTGCCTCTGTAGAGATGACTGGTGCCATCCAAATCAACCCGAACGATACGGAGCAGATAGAGAATGCCATCTGCTGTGCGCTGGAAATGCCTGTGCAGGAACAGGCGGACCGCTTGAAACGCATGCAAGCCGTCCTGGCCGTTCAGACAGTGGATAAATGGGCTTCCGACTTTATTCATGAACTGGCAGATACCTGCTCGAAGAATGAACAGTTCCGGCACAAACGGCTTTCGGCAGCCACGATTGCCTCCCTTAAACTTCGGTATGACCAGGCGGCACACCGGTTGGTTTTACTGGATTATGACGGGACATTGGCCGCTTTCAAATCCAAGCCGGAAGATGCGAAGCCGACACCGGAACTGATTGCGTTGTTGCAGCGGCTGGCCGATGATCCGGCAAACCATGTGGTGATAAATAGCGGGCGTGATCATTATACACTGGAGAAGTGGCTGGGCAATCTTTCCGTTTCTTTTGCTGCAGAACATGGAGCTTTCTACAAGGAACATGGAGTATGGCACAACAATATGAAAAAAATGGATTGGGGAAACGGTTTACTGTCTGTTTTGCGGCTGTTTGTCGGCAAAACTCCGGGTGCCCGTCTGGAAGTGAAAGAGACGGCCCTTGTCTGGCATTACAGGGAAAGTGATGCGTGGCTGGGAACTTTGCGTGCGCAACAACTGGTAAATACATTGGTCTCCATTTGTTCCCGGCAGAAACTGCAGATCATGCAGGGTAACAAAGTGGTGGAAATAAAATCACCCGATTATAACAAGGGGTCTGAAGTAAAACGCCTGATGGCTGATATGCATTATGATTTTATTTTGGCCATGGGGGATGATACGACCGATGACGACATGTTTCAGGCATTGCCCCGTAATGCGGTAACAATAAAGGTCGGCAGTACCTCGGAAATAGCTTCCTATAACCTGCCGTCACAGCAGGATGTCCTGCCGTTCCTTAGTACATTTGCCGGAAGGGAACAGAGGTGCCATAAGAATGAAAAGATAAAGAGGCGCATAGGGACAACCGTCGACTTCTTGAAAGATTTATTGAAAAAAATATAAAATGATTGCACGATGAATTTGAATTATGGTGTTGTAGGCAATGGCCGTACGGCCGCCCTGATCTCCGAAACGGGGAATGTGGAGTGGCTGTGTTTCCCGGATTTTGATTCCCCATCTATTTTTGCGGCGTTGCTCGACCGGGCGAAAGGAGGCAGCTTCGGTTTTGAGGTAAGTTCCGGTTATCGGGTATCACAAGCATATGTTCCGCATACCAATATACTTTCCACCCGGTTCATTTCGGAAGCGGGTGAATTTGACGTACTTGATTTCATGCCATGCTACCGTTTTAAGGATGATAGCAACGGGCAATACATTCCGGCAGAACTGTACCGCTATATACATCTGGTAAGGGGCAAACCGGAGTTTAAAATCAAGTATAGTCCGGCTCCGGATTATGCCCGTGGGAAAGTCATTTACAATACAACCTCGGATTATATCGAAACTTATTGTTCTTCCGATAGCAAGGACAGGCAATATCTGTATTCTTCCTTGCCTTTGGAGGACATCTCGTTGATGCGGACCGTACAGCTTGAAAAAGACGAATTCATGTTGCTGTCCTATAATGAGAAGGTGATACCGATAGACATCGAACGTGAAAAACTGGAGTATTGCCGGACATTGGTTTACTGGTTGAACTGGACAAACCGGAGCAAAAAGTATACGCTTTATAACGACGTGATAGAACGAAGTCTGTTGGTATTGAAACTGATGTCCTACTATAACGGCGCTGTGCTGGCGGCATTGACCACGAGCCTGCCCGAAACGGCAGGCGATGTCCGGAATTGGGATTATCGGTTCTGCTGGCTGCGGGATGCTTCCATGTCAATCGAAACCATGTTTCGGGTGGGGCATGTGGGGGCGGCCAGGCGTTTTATGAAGTTTATACAGTCTACATTTGTTGCCAGCCGGAAATCCTACCAGATTATGTATGGGATACGCGGGGAACGCAAACTGACCGAAGTTATCCTGGAGCATCTTTCCGGTTACAAGGATTCCAGACCCGTACGCATAGGGAACGATGCATATCATCAACGGCAGAATGATTCTTTCGGATATCTGATGGACTTGATTTACCAGTATTACCGCCTGATGCCGGGAACACTGGATGAAATAGAAGACATGTGGGAAATGGTGAAGAGTATTCTCGCCACCGTTCAGGAGGACTGGCAGAAGCCGGACAAAGGCATTTGGGAAATCAGGGGGGAGAGCCGCCACTTTGTTTCTTCTAAAGTGATGTGCTGGGTGGCCCTGGACAGGGGTGTAAAGATAGCCCGCATGTTGGGCAAATACGGTGATTCCGAACGCTGGATGCAGGAAGCCGACAGCATCCGCCGGGATGTGATGGAACATGGGTGGAAGGAAGGAATACAAAGTTTCTCCCAGACTTACGATAACGAAGCACTGGATTCATCCCTGTTGCTGATGGAGCCTTACGGGTTCATCCAAGCCGATGACATCCGTTACCATAAGACGGTGGAAGCTGTCCGGAAAGCGCTGTTTTATAAGGGGCTGATGTACCGCTATAACAGTGAGGACGATTTTGGCATGCCTTCTTCCGCTTTTACCATTTGTACATTCTGGCTGATACGGGGATTGTTCGTCACAGGCAGAAAAGAAGAGGCCAGATGCCTTTTTGACGAGGTGCTGAAATATGCAAACCATTTGGGGCTGTTCAGTGAAGATATCGACTTCAATACAAAGGAACAACTGGGCAATTTTCCACAGGCATATTCCCATCTGGCACTGGTGAATACGGCAACCCTGTTTGCGGAAGAGGACAAGAGGTTGTCCTTTATACGTCCTTGAGTTATGAAAGAGAGATTGGTTATGAGAAAATGGAACCTTGTTTGTGTGGCCATGGCACTCTTGCTTAGCAGCTGTGGCGGCAGGCAAAAATAGCTTATTCTTGCTTTCATGGGGATTGATGTGTTTCATATTTTTTGAAACTTCCTGTATGTCGTTGATTTACAGCGAGTGTGGTGGATTTAGTCCTAAATCCAAGATTTGAAATTTATGAAGGTAAAAGATGCGTTGCCGACTTATTTTTTTTCATTAGTTTTCCTGCTTGAAAAACGATAAAAAATGCGATGGCTGGCTTTAATACGGTAAAAAAGAATATCCATAAGCAGAGCTTAAAAAGAGGAATATTCGAGAAAAAAATGGGATCGATAACTATTATCAACCCCATTCAAAATATGCTTTGATTAACTTGTAACCATCAAAAACACTGCTTACCTTTGCCTTACAGAGATATTTGAAATTATGCAGAGCAATGCAATATGTAGCAAGACTTCCGCTACTATATCGTTACCTGCCTTTTTAAAGAAACACTTTTAATCGCTGATTTACAAAATGTTAGAACGAAACATTCTGTTTTATGCGTAAACATCCAGCTCTTTTTATTAAGTTTCAATAGAATAGTCAAAATTGCAATTCATGGAAAAATAGTATTTGTATATATCCTCTTGCATTCATTATTTTAATTACCTTTGGCACAACATATTTAGATTGATTGATAAATGAAATGAGATATGAAATATTATACTAGAATACTATTTATGGCGGTAATAATTGCTGTTTTTTCAGCTTGTATGCAGAAAAACAGTTTAAAAACAGATAACAATACGATGGAACAAACAGAAGAAAATGTCAGAAAACGAAAAGATGCATTGAAACACATAGATGAGGCTATAGAACAATACATCGCCCGTGATAAGTTTGCAGCGACATCCGTTTATCCCGGAATCAGTGATGAAGAACTTCGTAAGCCGTTGAATAACATTTTAAACACATTGGCTGAGACGTTTAAAAAGATAGCACACGATGAATCTGATGAAATCATGTATCAAATGGCTATCAAACAAGTCCTCGACAATTTGGATGGTGTTTATTTCGATTCGGAAGATCAAGACCAGTTCTGTGCATCTATTGAGGCGTTGATGGACATTGTAGGTTTGGAAAGTTCGGGTGGATTATTGAATAAATGGAGATATGGATTTATTCCTGATGATGACAAATAGAACCTGCATTAAAAAATGTTTTAGATAAGTGAGTAAGAGGGAAATATTCAGATTAGACAGAGGTAGAATTAATCAATATTCAACTTCTTGCTAATCTCACGAGCCACTTTCAAAGCAGGCGCTTCAACCAGAAAGTGTTCTTCCTCGTAATCGGCAACCAAATCTGAGATTAAGTCCAATTCAAGAAAATTCTTATCATCCGACGGCGTATCATTACTAACCACTTTTAGTAATTCTTCAATTCTTGCACAAGCTGCCTCGTATTGTTTTTCCGTTTTTATCTTTGCCATAACCTTTCTGTTTAAGCGTTTATTATCATATTTTTTATGAGTGCCTGTCCAGCGGCAAGGGAAACGACAGCAACTACCTTGTCATTCTTTATACTAATAGTATTTCCCAATTCCGCCATATCCTGTTATTGTTTTATTCTCCTTTGTTTTTTTAATGAAATGGTTTAACCGCTTCTCAAATTCTTCAGGGCGTGTCCTCGCAGCTTCAATGTATGCAATACGGATTCGCTGATAGGAATCGGAAAACTGTTGATAGTTTTTCCACACTATTTTATCTTCTTTCAATTTGTCAATTATATCACTGGGAAAAATGAAAGGTTCAGATAACACAGTCTGTATTTTAGCCTTAAACCGGGGATGTATCCTGTCATTTTCCAATAGCCATTTCAGCCTTTCTTTGTTGGCTTGCGAATAAGTGCTTTTAGGATTTCTGGGAGTGAAACGCTGAATTTTATGATCTTTGTCAAGAGGTCTTATCGTACTGTCAATCCATTCGAAACATAGAGCTTCCTCAACCGCATCATTGTATAGGATAGATTTTTCACCTGATGACTTGCCGGGAAATACAAACCATATTTCATTAGCAGTGTCAAAATTATCCATTAACCACTTTCTCCAATCTTCCCGGTTCTCAAAATACTTTATTTTATTTTCTGTCAACATATCAATCGCAGCCTCCTTTGTATCTACGAAAACAACATTTTTCCCCTTATTACTCTCATAAATGAAATCTCCAAGAGGTTTGCTTGTATAGTGTGAATAATCTCCATAAATCGCAATTCTTCCACCATAATTTACATATTTCTGCAAAATCTCTCCAGCAATGCCACTGCTGAGGACAAAGAAGTCTTCCGTAATCAGTTTTTTATCTATCACGATGTTTTTTGTACCCACCTCATATTTTGCGGTCATCAATAAATCAAGTGCCGATTGTATATCTGTAATTACCACAGAATCACTTTCGACTATTGCGCATGTAATATTATTTTTTGTTACCGGACGAAATGTCATACCATATTGCTTATTATCTGTTAATCAAATTATTTGGCTATGGATGCTTTTATATTAAATCATTATACAACAAGTGTTTTCTCTCTTTAATATGTTCTTTGATTATTGAAACAGCTTTTTCAATAGAACAATCTGTGGTATTTATGACAAACGGCTCATAATCACCGAGATTAACAAACTGTTTCCACATTGTTTCAACTAACTCGATATTGGTATCTTTACTTAATTTAGTCCGTTCAATGGCACGTTTCATCGTTTCTTCTTTGTCTGCCCTCAATATGATGTAGTGGATTTCATACCCTTCTTGTATAGCCTCTTTCCAAGGTGTTAAAAACCAAGGGCCTACAATGCCATCTACAATTACATCGTATCCACTGCGGACATAACGTTTGGCTGCTTCTAAAAAAGCCTCGATAACAACTAAATTCTGTTCCTGTGATTCGGGCAAATGGGGTGGTATTGCCCCTTTGCTCAAGTAGTGGTAAAAATCATCTGTATGCAGATGCACAGATCTTGCAAAATCAGATTCTTTTGCGATAATTGTTGCTATTGTAGTTTTCCCGGTTCCCGGAGAACCTGTAATTATAATAATTCTACCTTTATACATATAAATATTCTATTTTTGAAGCTGTTTCTTTCGTGTTGAACTCATCATTTCAAGAAGTTCCATTTGAGCAGGATTGAATACTGTTCTTTCCATAATTCGTTTCTTTTATTGTTTTGATAAGTACAAAAATACTCATAATCCTCATTATCACATTACCCTTTCTGTTTTTTTATAAATATTATCCTCATAATTCTATAAGAAAGGCACATTACAATCTTTCAGCTTCCCCCCGCCCCAAAAAAATATTTCCCAATCATAGTTTTATGAAATAAAGCCAAGTCCTACTTTACTTTCAATTAAATTCCATATATTCACACCCGAATAAGAATCCGGTGTATCACACCCTAATTTGATAGAAACGAATTTTGCATAAGAACCTATTCCAAAAGGTAAAGAATAACTCAAGAAAACAACCATTTAAAAACGAAATGATGAAACAATTAATCGCCTGTTGCGGACTGGATTGCGAAAACTGCGACGCCCGCATAGCCACTGTCACGAATGACGATGCGCTGAGAGAAAAAACCGCCAAAGCGTGGAGCGTGATGAACAATGCACCGCAAATTACAGCGGAAACCATCCATTGCATGGGCTGCCGCACCGATGGAGCCAAATTTGCATTTTGCAGTGAATATTGCGAAATCCGTAAGTGTGTCCATGCGAAAGGATTTAACACCTGTGGAGACTGTAAAGAGTTGGATAACTGCCCGATAGTGGGTGCTGTCTTTCAACATGCTCCCGGGGCAAAAGAAAACCTTATAAGTACTTCGGCAACTATATGAGACCTGTCACAAAAATAATGAAACGAATAAGTATGATAGATTTAAAAAAGATTGGTCTATTATTTTTTTGTATAATCATAGCTTTTGATGGATTTTCCCAAACATTTAAGAAGAAAGAAATGGACATTCAAACAAATAAATTGAAGAAAGTAATAAAGAATTGGATTGTCAATATTGATAAAACAGAAGACTTGCCTTTAGATATTGTAGCATTGAGCTTTAATCTTTATGAACCGTACAGCATAGAGCTCGTTGGTTCTGCTCGGTTTGATGAAGAAGACGAAGATTGGGCATGTGACGAAGATTTTGAACCTGTTCAAAGAAGGTGTCCCGGTTTCGAGCTTTCAGATAATTTGGAATGGCAGGAAGTATTAGAGATTGTTGTAGCTACCCTTAAAAACTTAATCAAAGAGCTTCCTGATTTAAGGCTGTTTAAAGTCGAACACATAGCAGTGGGATTTGTGGATGGCAGTTTGACAATTATAAAATGACAGGAGTTAAAAAGTTGTTTTGATAGTTTTCCCACACAAAGAAAAACAGAGCGTGATGCAAACCCCGGTTGTTCGGATAGCTCGTTGCGCTCTGTTCAAATCTGTTTTCTATTTATGCATTTTTACATTCATCGCTTTTTGCAAAAAAACCTCCTCCAGCTCCCTTACCGCCTGCTCCCTGTCCTTTTCCCGAACCACTACCGACACATTGTGATTACTGCTTCCATAAGAAATCTGATAAAGCGGAATGTGGCATAACACATTGATAATGTGCGCCTCCATGCCCGTATGCTCCCACGACAAATTGCCGATGACACTCACCACAGCCATGTCCGTTTCAATACCCACCTCGGCATATTTGCCCAACTCCCGATAAATAAACCGCAACGTATCACTGCTGCAACTCACCGCCACGGATATGTTGACATTCGAGGTGGACGCCGAATGAATCAGCACTTTATATCTTTCGAAAGTGTCAAATACTTTTCCGATAAAAAGAGAGGCGTTCAGTATTTCCAGTGATTTCAGTTTGATAAACGCCACTTGGCGGCGCGAAACAAGGGCTTTCACCCCCTGCCCCATCCTTTCGGCAGAAATCAGTAATTCATTTTCATCAGAAAACGGAAGCCTTTGCAGGGCGATGGCCATTCCTGCCGAACGTGCCAATGCAATGCACTCGGCGGAGATAAATCTAGCTCCGCAGTCAATCAGGTTTTCCGCTTCGCCGAACGTTATGGAATGCGTTTGTCGCATTTTTATATTGCCGTTCAGCACACCGCCGGAGGTGTAAAGCACTACCTCTGTCGCATGGAAAACCGCTCCGGTCAATGCAGCATAATAATCCGTGCCGCCGTGGGGAAGAAGGCAGGTTTCATTATATACATTCATGCACAGGGCGTTTTGAGTGATATATAGGGGGGCGTCGGGAAGCTCTTTCATCAGCTCTTCCACGTTTTTGCGGGAGTTTTCCATATCCGGTTTCCTGTCGACGCCAAGACGCAGGAACTTGCACGAATGGAGTACGCAATTTTCTTTCCCCTGCATCCGCAAAAGGTGGGAAAGAAACAAGCTGGATATAATAGCCCCCTGAGCCATTATATCGCGGTCGTCTACCAGACGCGGAGCCTCGTTGCATAAATCCGCCATCTGCCGGATGTGTATTTTTATATCTTTCTCCGCTTCTTCTCGCCGGCCTTCCGAAACAATCATCCGGTTCAGCCAGTCCATACAATCATCTGACAAAGACTGCACTTCTCTCAGGGCGTCTTCTATCTCGATATGGAACAAGCTGATGGATATTTTTTGAATTTTATCGGCAATATCTGTGAATGTGTCAAGAACAATGACGCAGGAAATGTCGGTCTTGATATTTTCTGTCATGCACACCAGGTCGAGCGGTGTTTTAATATTTTCCAAACTATAAATTTTCATCGTTTTATTTTTTTATGGGTTCCATGAATCTTTTTTTCTTTTCCATTTTAGAAAGCTTTTTTCCAAAATGGAAGGCAGCGGACTGCAACACTCGTTTTTAATCTTTTATATTTCAATGTTTTAGCATTTTGGTTCTGTTTTTCTGTTCTCATTCTACAGCAGAATGTTCCAAAAGGATGCCAAAGCGGTGAGGGAGGCAGGAGAAAAGTCACTTTGCCGATATTCGGTTGACAAGGCCGGAAACCTTGTCGCGGTCTTCAAAAAGTTCTCTGTGATGCAGGAAACGTGGTTTTCGGGATAAAATCAGCTTTTTCGCCCCCGGAAACCGCGTTTTTTGCATCCCCATGAATCTTTTGTACACAGAAACAACGTTTGTAGCATAAAAATGCTTACTTTTGAACAGGAAACCGCAAGGACGAGGCCGCGACCAGCGTCGTGCTCCCCGAAACCGCGTTTCCGAGTCCGCAACGAATGTTTTGCCCCGGGAAACTCTCTTTCTAGCTCCAAAAAATCCGCAGTGAACCCCGGAACGCCCGATTTCCTTGTCAAAAAGAACAACAAACCGCCGGAAACCCGGTTTTCGGCAAAACATTAATTTAAATCGCATAGAAATGAAACAGATTGAAAACATCAGCCTCGAACGTATGAATAACGGCGCGCACTACCTGTACCTCACCAACGTAATGGCGCATGCCGATGCCGACGAAAAAGTGAAAACCGCCACCACCGCCCTGCTCGCCACCCTGCGCAGCGCATGGCAGGCAGAGGACGAAAGCGTTGAAGACTTCGCAGAAAAGCCTGTTGACCGACGACATTGTGGAAGCCGACCACCTGCGCGACTCCCTTTACAGCGGTTACCGCAAGGCCGTTGCCGGATTCAAGGATTTCCCCGTGGAGCCGATGGCGCAGGCCTACCGCACGCTGTGGCAGCATTTGAAAGATTATAACATCAACCCTTCCGCCCAACTGGATAAGGAAACAGGTCTGCTCATCAATTTTATTGATGACTTGGAAATCAAGTACAAATCTCAGGTGGAAGCGTTGGGCCTTACCGCCTTTGTCGCCCAACTGAAGGTGGCAAACGAACGTGTGCGCACGCTCACCGCCAGCCGTACGGACGAGCGCACCACGCAGACGGTGGGTGCCATGAAGTCGGCCCGCGCCGCCTCGGATGCCGCTTACCGCGAGTTTGTCCGCATGGTGAACGCATTGGCTCTGGTGCAGGGTGAAGCCGATTTTGCCAATTTCATTGACTACATGAACACTGAAATCGTGCACTATAAGCGCGAGGTTATCGGGCAGAAGGCTGCCAAGCCTGCCGCTTCTGCCAACGGCGGAAACAAGGGGGAGAATGAGAAGGGCGAGGCGTCCGAACCTACGGTTTAATGTGAACCGTATGAGGATGGTCAGAAAGTAATGACTGTACCTGACTGGTGTCGGTTGCTAAGGTAACCGATGCCGGTGGGGGTGGTTATTAGAGATTAGGAACCACACCTGTTGGGTGTCGGTTATTTCGATAACCGATACCTTGCAGTGTTCTTATAAATACATTAGTCGTAACTTAAAGAAATGAGATATGGAAGATTATTTCAAATTAATGCAAATTGACACTTCTGTTTTAACGACAGATGAAATACGAATAGTCAATGATTGGTACAACAATTATAAAACAGAAGATTGTAGTATCTCTTTGCGCTCTTTAAATGCGCAAGAAGCATACCATGCTTTTTCTAAAGAGAATAAAGAACTGCTAAGTGATTTTTGTATTCTGTGGGAAGATGAAGAAAGTAATTATGCAGGCATTTGTATAAATGGAATAATGAGAGGGAAAATCGTCTTTTTATCCCATGATAACCTGCATCCTATTCCCGTCTTTAGAAATATCGGCAACTTCTTGAAAGCGGTAAAAAGTAATAGAATTACGGACTTATACCCACCACAAGTAGAGTATCTTTCTGTAACCAATAATCCGTTTGATTATCCGTCCATTAACCGAACTCCTTTAGAGTTGGAACAAGATAGTTCGGTTGCTGATATGCTGTGGAATAAGGCTGTAACGGAAAAAGACGATGCAATGATAGACATAATATTATCCTTTATACAAATAGCTACTCTGCAACAGATACCAAAACTCAAGCAATATATCTTTGACAATACACTTATGAGCTATATATTGGGTATTTATAAGTTTTATGGCTATCAAGAAGATACAAACATATTATTGCAAATCGGCAAAGAGAATAAACATTTCCGTAAAATTTTAAAAGAATTAGGTGCTACACCTCAAAAAATTCTATGGATAGAAAAATGGTAATTTGAAATATACGACTAACAAGCCGGGATAACAGACTAACGCCGTTCCCCGTCAAACCATTAGCTGTAATTATACCATATGAAAATCTATGAGAATAAAATATTGAGAATACTTGGATTTGTTTTTATCTGGATTTATGTATTCGGTGTGGGCATTTGCTTTGCTGCAAAATGGTATGCTGTCGGAATATCAGGAGCTATTTTATTGGTTGTTTGGTTGAATTCCGGGCTTATTGGCGATGCCATTTATAGATATAGAATTAGACAAGCAACAAAACAAATAAAGAAATGTGGAATACGATTATTCGTTGATTTAAGCCAATGCAAGGTCACTGCACAGAAATCGCATACCAAGAAATCGAGGATGCAAGAACCCATATTCGGGGTACTCAATTCATCGGAAATCCAATTTTGGAATAGTGTCAGCGGTCATCTATTCCCCGACATTTATCATAGGGAACAAATAGTGTCCACTGCAATATGCACCGTAACATACACGACCAAGTACAACGGAAAGACGAAAACATTTCGCAGCGATGCAATCTTGAAGGAAAAGGTTTCATTGGAAATGCTATTGCAACACTATGGAACGGCAACGATTTACATAAATCCGAAGAATGACACTCAATATTATTTTGATTTGGATTTTCTAAAATAGATACAGCTAACAACGCAGGATAACGGACAAGCCGTTCCCTGCTAAACATTAGTAGCAATAGTGCAATTACAAAAGGGCAATATATGGAAGAAGAAGTAAAACAATATTTGCAACATCGGTATCAATGGAAAGGAGAGCCGATAATTGATACAGATTATCTATTGGATTTATATTTCCGGGAAAATTATTACCCAACAGATAAACTAATGGATTTCTTATGCAATTTCTATGGGTACAAGATAGCTTTCCCACAATCAGATATTGATTTCCAAGTGGAGAAAGTGTTAAAGGACTATCCATATAAATATCTGCATCCTGTATTAACGAGAAAACTATCGGTTACATCCATTGTTCCATTTGCTGAAATATATGCAGGTCACATGGTGCTGGTTTCAGATGAGAGCGAGAATATATACGGAGTGTATGATGATGAAATATTGTTATACGGGAAAAATTATAATAAGCTGATGAGCCTTTTATATCGCAATGAAGATAAAGGTAAATTAAGCTACTAACGACGAAAGGTAACATCTAACGATGCTCCTTTCTAACCATTATCAACAACTCTAAATAAACTGTTATGTATTT
>ULNK01005605.1_pt1 | contig 21703 bp, 30 predicted proteins | sample 1951911 | NCBI WGS metagenome assembly ULNK01 (sample SAMEA4835576, study PRJEB28245) | human gut metagenome | biome: gut microbiome; material: fecal sample | place: Denmark | collected 2008 | reverse complement strand
GTTCTCTATCATGCACTTCATGTTGATCCAGGTACTCGCATCATTCGGTTCGAACACGTAGGCACGGGCGGCGTTCTTTACAGATTGTTCCAGGAAGGTCATCGTGCGGCGCACATTGATATAACGCCAGTCCTGAGAGTTGCCGTCCAGCGTGCGTGCCCCCCATACCTTGATGCCCTCGCCGGGGAAGGTGCGGATAGCATTCACCGCTTTTCCGTTCATCGGCATGTTCAAGTCCTGCTGGTCATAGTCGGTAATCACCTCTGCCGGTTTGTTCACATAGTTCACGGAGACGTTTGCCGGGGCTTTCCATACACCGCGTGTTCTGTCCACCATGGCATAAATGCCTGCCATCGCTGCTGAAGGAGGAAGATGGTTGAGGGTTGCTTTTACCTTGTCGGCAAGCTGCTTGTATTCCGGCCAGTTCTGTAACAGGGCATTGTGGAGGTCGTTTTTCATTTGTGAAAGTTCTTCAGCAGTGAGATCCGCTTCTTTTGTTTCATCGTTCACCGTTACTGTTTTTTTTCCTGCTTTTATAGCACTCCACGACTTATCAATGAATTTGTAAATAGTCGAATTCTCATTAAAAATGTTTTTTGCTTCATTTTTCACAAAATCTTCTGTCAGGAAAAGCATCTCTCCATTGATATCATTGTCAGACAGCACGGATGTTTCCAACCACGGATAGTAAGCGGCGGCACACTGCAAGTTGGTTGTCCCGATAGCGTTGCGGAACTTTTCCACATCGGTGTCACCCTCTATTCCGTCAGCATATTTGGTGGGAATATCCAGTATGGCAAAATACTTTTTACTTTCGCAGAAACTGAGTAGATCTTGGTAGATGCCTATTGCGCCTTCCTGGTCTGCAGCTTCAGGTATCAGCAACATGGTTATATCCTGCACCTTCTTCAATTCCGGCAATATAGTATCGCTTATTGCTTTCTTGCCTATTTTTCCTGTCTGATAGTCTCCCAATGAAACAATGTAACAAGTGCTGCCGCCATTGGCGAAGAACATAGTTATATGATAGTATAATGTACAGACTGTTTCGCCGGTTGGCAGTTTGGCTTGCAGCTTCTTATCCCCACATTTTACTTGTATGGCTTCCGCATCTTCTTTATCAACGACAGAGACATCAAATTTATGTGTTTTCGCCCCTCCGAAATAGTTGTAATATTCCGTCATGGACGTAATCTTTACAGGTTTGTTCAGCAAGGATTCATTGCCGTTCAGAGCCTTTTCGGTCAGACCGATAAAGACGGGAATGGCGGTTTCGGCTTCTACTACCGAGTTGCCAAAGGCGTTCTTCTCTTTGATGTAAACGCCCGGGGTTTTGTATTCTCCCATGGTCTTTTGATATTTTAGTTTAACAATAGGTTATCAGCTCTTCTGCATCTGCTGCTGAAAGGTTATTTCGATGAACTCTGCCGGATGCGTGACGGCTACCAGTACCGTGATGCGCATGATGCCCTCCAGTATGTCATCGCCGGTCATGGTGTCACCCAGTCCGATGTGTACCTCAAAAGCGTCTTCGGGGGTGGCGCCTGCCAGTCCGCCGCGTTTCCACACGCTGCGCAGGAAGTTCTCTATCATGCACTTCATGTTGATCCAGGTACCCGCATCGTTCGGTTCGAACACGTAAGCGCGTGCGGCGTTTTTTATAGATTCTTCGAGGAAGAGCATCGTGCGGCGCACGTTGATGTATCGCCAGTCCAGAGAGTTTCCGTCCAGCGTGCGTGCTCCCCACACCTTTACGCCTTCGCCACGGAAAGCACGGATTACATTAATGGCCTTTCCGTTCATCGGGGCGTTCAGGCCGGCCTGTCCTTCATCATCAATGTCTTCTGCCGGGCTGTTTACATAGTTCAGTGTCACATTCGCCGGAGCTTTCCACACGCCGCGGCTTCTGTCCACCATCGTATAGATGCCTGCCATAGCTGCCGAGGGGGGAAGCAGGTTCAATTTCGCGAGGACTCCCTTGATTGCCTGCTTGTAGAGGACGGAACTGTTGGATAATGCTTGGTGAAAAGCTTGTTTGTCTTCCACAAAATTGAAAGAGGGAAGCCATGTAACTTTTATCTTTTTAGATGTAATTTTCTCAGTATCGTCCTTTATCTCTTCCACTTTTTCTATCTTTCCCAGTGTTTTCCTATCCTCCTTCTTCTTCTCAGCATCTGCATCCGCATATATTTCTCCCTCTTCCACTTCTCCGAATTTGAATGTATGCCCGAATTTTTCAATTTCCTTTGGGCCATTCGGCTTGAGTTCCAGTTCTTCGGATTTCCAGCAGAATGCTTTTACAATTTCCACCAAAGCAGGGTCGGTAAACTTTTCTATCTGTGCGCAGGCATTATCACTCCATGAAAACATTTCTCCGTTCAAATCGCGTTCACTTAATACCGAAGTATTCAGCCACGGAAAGTAAGCCGCGCCGTAAGAGAAATAATTGGTTACGGTATTCTGGAACGCTTCCATACGTTTGTCCAATGGAGTGTTTGCTGCTCCTGACGGCACATCCAGTATGGCGAAACGGTTGCCCATCTCTCCACAATGCTTCATCATCAGCTGCTGTATATTGGCACATGCATCACTTTCTACCGCTTCCGGAACTATAATCATGGTCACTTCCTGTATTTTCTCCAGAGCTGCCAACGCCGCTTCTACATTCTTATCGTTCAGTGTATCCTTGCTGCCATCCCCATAATTTCCTACCGATACCACATAGCAAGTGCCGCCTCCGTTGGCGAAGAACATCTGCATCTGATAATATAAGGTATGGAGATTCTTGCCGTTCAGACTAAAAGCATAATTTATCTCATATTCGTTTTCTCCAAATTTATCTTTTTCATTTCCCCCTACACAGATTTGGAATAAAGCACCTTCCGGCTTTAAGGTAGCTTCTTTAGGAATGGCGTTTCCATCTTTATCTTTTTGGGCTCCCGGATGGAACTTTTTTATATCCACATCAAACTTCAAATCCGGCGCTCCGCCAAAATACTTCACAAACTCCGTCATCGACGAGATTTTCCAGGGAATGTTCTCCAGTTCATCATTCCCGTTTTCAGCTTTTTCGGTATATCCGATAAAGGCGGGAATGGCGGTTTCGGCTTCCACTACGGAGTTGCCGAAGGCGTTTTTCTCTCTAATGTAAACGCCGGGGGTCTTGTATTCGCTCATAGTCCTTTGATTTTTTGGTTTAACAATATCTTTATCTACTTTTCATTATCAATAATAGCATATCTGCCGGATAAGCCCTTTTCCGGTCACGAAACGTCCGGGGACGGGAGGCTCGATGTTTGCAAGCACGATGCGTTTCGGTTTGCTTTCTTCCTGCAATACAAGGCGCAGCTTGCTTCCGTATGCAGCGCGCATCGGTATCGCTTCCTTGGTTATCACGCTCATGCCCTTTCGTCCGTATGCGGTTGTGGGCTGCAAGTCCGGGAATACGATTTGCTTGTTCGCATCTTCCAGTTTCAGTTCCGTTTCCGGTATGCTGTTTCCATTGCGCTGAAAGAAGATGTATTCCCATTTCACCTTCCGCGAACGGAAATGCAGCACTACCTGTCCGGATTCGTTGCCGTCTGACGCCAGCTGCATGGCATTGGCAAGATGGAGGGATACACTGCAAAATCCGGAACCTATCTTTCTGCGTTTGTCCGATGGCAGTATGGCTTTTGCCGCATTCGTTTCGGTTTCCGTCATGGGAAGTTCCAGCTCGTAGGCATCCGAGGGACAAAAGTCCTTCCATTCTGTATAAAGCGTGAAATCGGGGTCTGCAAGATACAGTTCCAGACTCAGTATTTCATCGTCCCTGTTGAATTTCGCACCGTTACAGTCGTAAAGCACAGCCCATTCGTCCGCTGCCGTCTGACGGAAAAGCAGGTTGCGCTGCCTTGCCAGCTCAATGCCTTGCGGCGTGAGGCGGCATCCGATGGCAGTACACGGTCTTCCTTCAAAGTAGTCGTGCTGCACGCGCAGGCGGTATAGTATCCGGTAACTTTCCATTCTTTTCTTGTTTTACATCTCTATAACAGGTCCTTTCGCAACGCTTCCGCCGGAAGTTATCTCTTCCGCGTCAATGACGAGGCGGCGCAGCTTGCACACCACCGAGGGGTAATATTGTCCGCCCAGCAAGGTCCATACATTATTCAGGTCCTGCGGTGATAAAGTTACGATTTCTACGGTATAAGTCGTCTCTTCCACCTCGAATTTCGGTACGGACTGGATGAATTTCAACGTGTCGGACAGTACGGAGAGCGATTCGGCATACCGACGTTCGTCATACACTGCCGCCAGCATCACATTGAGATTGAGCAACAGAGGGGGAGAAGTGCGTGTGTAGCCTTCCGCCGTGCGTTGCACCGGTGCGGATATACCGCCCGATGTTTCCCGCTCGATACCGAACAGCGACACCACCATCTTGTTGGGCTTCTCTTCCGAACTGTTGCCCACAAAACCTGCTTCCACCAGTCCTTCGGGCTGGTGATGCAGGCGGGAGAGGTATTCGTTCAGCCGCCCGGCATAGCAGGTCAGGATACGTTTTATCATTTATCTGTCAGATATTTTTTGATACCTTCCACTATGATGTCCGTGACGCACTGCTTGCCTTTTTCGGAAAGCAGGAAATCCACATCTTTCTCGTTGTCCATGAAGAAATTCTCTACCAGCACCGCAGGGCAGTGTGTGTCTCTGCAGATACAGAAGTCTTTCACCCAGTAGTTGCGGTCGACTGCCTCTTTACGCACTGTCACGCCTTTCTTTTCTGCTACATCCGCCAGTGCAGTGGCGAGTCGCTTACTGTTCTGAGAAGCATTGAGACCGACAAACACACTCCATCCATGTGCGTTCATCCACATCGAGCCGCTACCTTCCGCATCACAATGGATAGAAACCAGAATGGCTTGCTTGCCGCTTTCGGCGTAATACTTGTTGGCACGCGCCACACGTTCTTCCAGCGGAATATCTGTTTCTTCGGGAACGATGCGGATGGCATCCAGACCTGATGCCTTCAAATCATTTACCACTCTGTTCGCAATCTCACGCGTATAAGCGTACTCTATCAATCGTTCGTCCGGCGAACGTTTACCTTTTGTGTTCACTCCATGTCCGTTGTCAATCAATACTTTCATAATTTCTTCTTTTTAAGGTTAATAATAATCGAACTTATTTTAAAATTCTTATTCAATTTATGTCATTCGCATAGCATATCGTTATGCTTCTTTTCGTTGTTCTTTTCAGTTTATATCTCCACGGTTCCTCCGCCAGAGCCGCCATCTTCCCACTTCATTTCGGTGCTGGTTACGGTGGCGGTAACTTCCTCGCCTTTTATCGTAAGATTGTAGGTGTACTGCATGCCGCTTTCCCATTTGTCGGGTACGGTTGGATTATATTTAAAAGGCGCATATCCCTTCATCTTTATTTCGATAAAGTCGGGACCAGTAGTATCGTACGGAACAACCAATGCCTTATAGCTGGCAAGGGCGGTTTCAGCAGGCTTATTAGCCTCAAAGCTTACGTTTTTATTCCGAACGGAGAGCTTGTAAGGCGTTAAGTCACAATAAGGCATATCTGCAACACCCCAAAACTTCAGCTCCCCATTTTTTTCAGCAGTAGATCCGGTTGACAGAGCTTTACGGATTGTTATGGATTCTATATCTTTGTCATCAGTGGCCACTCCGTATTTACGGATGTTTATCACCACTTTGGCGGTTTTATGAAAAAAAGTGAGTGAGCTCGTGCCACCAAAGCGACAGGTGGTCTGTGGGGCATAAAGGAAGTCGCTCTGCTGATAGCCGTTGTCGTTTTGGTTTGATTGTACGCTCCACTGCCACCGCTTCGTTGTTAGCGAGGCATTATATCCTGTACCGAGATACCACGCACTGACTTGTTTTGTGTCATTCGTGTTTTGCCAGTAAAAGGCATCGTCAGAGTCTGCCGGTTTCAGCGTGGTGCTTTCGCCACTACCAACGGCAACATATTTCTTCACTACGTCACCCACTTGTACCGCCACAACTTCGCCGCCGTCCCAGGTATCGTCAGCCGTGGCACGTGTCGCCGCCGTAGCTTCCAGCCCGGTGGCGGTAAAGGTCATGGGATATTTCCCTTCGGGCAGCATCTCGCCTTGCGATGTGTCCGCCAGTTTATCCTGCGTGCATCCGGCAAGTAACAGCATACCTGCCATCCATCCGATAACGGCTGATTTCTTGCAGCCTTGTAGTTTGTATATCATCATATTCTTCTATTGTTTTTTTGTTTCTTTGTTTCGTGCCACCGGCAGCGGCGAAGCTGTCCGTGTGCTACCTTATAGGGTTGCCCGCTCCGGGCTTACGCACCAAGTGCCCGGCGGTGGCTGTGGCAGCGGATTACAAATCCGCCGGAATGAGAAATAATTATCTGTATCCTTTATTGCATTTCAGCTTCTCCGCTATGTGTTTCGTTATCAGTCCACGGAGTGATTGTGGAAGTGACATTCAAACCGGTCAGATTAACCGTTATCGTATAGGTGTAAACATTGCTGTCGGTAAGTATAACATCGGTGATGGGATTATTACTATCGTCTTTCAGGTCTTTTGAAGTCAATACTCCGCCATCTGCCAACGTCACTTCAATGAAACTGGTTGGAAGCGTTTGCGGAACAACGATAGCGCTGCCGGACAGGGCTGAACTTGATGCGGTCATAACGGTGATGTCCGTAGCTGTGCCACTGGCTTCTGATATCGCTCCGGTGCTCGGAGTCAATGTAGTAGAAGGCTTCACTGACTTCAATTTCACAACGGCACCATCCAAACTCGGTGTTCCCTTGCCGGCCTCTAATGTGATGATGACCTTAGAAAGCAGGTGTGTGAAGTGGAGTGGAATTTGTGAACTGGTCCGATTTACGGGATTCTGTGCAGGCTTTCCATACATCAAGTCGCTCGTCTTGTAGTCCGTTTCGCCGCTCTGGTCTTCTGCCACGCTGAAAGTAATAGTTGTGGCATCGGAAGCGATACTATTTACCTTTCCCGACGGGTAGTAGGCATAGATGTTTACGCCGTTGCCGCTGGCGGGGAAGTAGGGCTGCTTGTTGTCGGGAGCTTTCATGTTTCCGTTCCCCTCTGCTGTATAGACAAGAGGCTGTTCATAAATTGTACTTGCTGCCGCTGTGGTGTTTTCATTGATAAACACGTCTATATTCTCTCCGTTGTCAAACAGTGTGCTCTGGATATCGGTGGCGGCACGTGTATCGGTCTGCTGTACCGTCAGTCCGCTGCTCAGCCGGATTTCTCCTGCCCAATTATCATTCTCATTGTCGTTACTGCATCCCACCATTGCCAATGCTGCGGCAGCCATCATTATAAATGCTTTTGTTCTCATCTTTATTTAAATTTTTACGCAAATATCGGCGGTTTTCTTTTGTCGCCTCATTTATTATTAGAAATGCACGTTTGTTCGTGCGGTTATTGTGTTTGTCCGTGCAGACGGACTTTTTACTCGGCTTTACCTGATTCGCCTCCATCACCGTTACCCGGTGTCCAGTCCTTCACGGTGGAAGTCACCGCTATTCCGGTCTTGCCTATCGTGATGGTGTACACATATTTGCTACCTGCTTGGAACTGCTTCGACTTTTCGGCACTGTGAATCTCCCAAGTGAACGGTGTGTCGATGTCTTTCAGCGTGAAACGCAGGTACATGCCCTCGGTGGAGGTGTTGGGCAGCACGATGCCCTCGGCGGCGGTACCGTCGGCATTGGTCAGTAGTTCGATATCGACGGCTTTGTCGGGAGCTACAGGAGTCGTAACAATCACGTCACCACCTTTCACCACGTCGTAGGTTCCCTTGACGGGCTGGTTGGTAATCTCCACTTTCAAGTCCTTCATGTTCTCGGCGGTCAGCGATGTGCCGTCGGGCTGGATGGTCATTGCCAATTTCACCAATTTGTGTTGGAACTCAAACGCTACCGCAGGCTTATTTTTGTTCTTGCCAGTCACTTTGGCGGCTCCCATCAGGTCGATGGCCTTTTGCGAGGTCTGTGTGGTTACGTCCACCGGATAAATGTCGTTCGCGATGGTTTCTCGGTAGGGATAATAGGCGGTGAAGTCTCTTGAATCTCCGCCTATAGGAAAATAGATGGTGTTGGCGGCGTCGGCGGTGAATGTACCGCTTGTGCCGGTTGTCCCGGTGGTGTACTTGTAGTTCTCCGCTTCCGTTGTTTCGCCGTTCAGCATATAGATGCCGATGGCATCACCACTTTCCCAAGTGTCATTGTAGGCACGGGGTTGTACATGGATGTTGCTGGTTACTTGCAAGGCCACGCGTCCGTCGCCTTCCGGTGTAGCCGCTCCCTCGTTGTCGTTGCCGCATCCTGCCAGTAGCAGGAGGGTGGCAACCATTAAAATGCTTTGTTTGTTACTTTTCATATTCTACTCTTTAATTTGTAATTTCTAATTCACAGTAATTTCTCCGTTGTTCATTATGTCCCAGTTACTGATGGTGGCACTGATTTCCGTTTCGGCAGGCAGTGTCAGCGCGGCATCCAGCGCCAACGGTTCCATTTTGCCGCTGCCGAAGTTCTTCAGGGCTTCGGTCAGGTCGGTGACGATGGTCTGCACCGTGCCGTTGGTCAGGGTCACGACAAGGGTAAGCTCTTGTTTTTCACCCGGTATCACGCCCGGCAGATGCAGGAAAGCGATCAATACCGGATTTCCCGCGGCACGGGTTTCTCCGCCCGGTGTTCCTATACGTTTTTCCCCACCGTCCGTTCCTATTGTGAATGCAGGACTTATTGTTTTTACTTCCGTCGCCGTCACGCTTCCGGTAGCCAAATCTACTGAAGAAGCAATGCCTGTCAGGGTAGCGGCGGTGTTTGCGATACGCTGCTCGTCGCCGGGACTCAGTTTCAAGGTCAGCGCCAGGCTGCGGATGCGCTGTGTCATGGGTATGGTGACCCTTAGCGTGTCATCCTTCTGTATGTCCAGCTCTTTGGCGGCGGAGAACAGAAAGCCCGGCATCGGGTTGAGCGTACCGTTTTCCAGCGTGTTCACCGTGGCGGTGGTTCCGCTGATGGTGATTCCTTCCGCCTGATGATAAACCAGCAGTTTTTGTGTTCCCGGCAGGAACAGTGATTTGAAAGCGTTCGTCTCGCCTTTTACCGTCTGCTCCTCGCTGCCGATGCGCAGAATATAGTCCGCCGGCAGGACGGCGTCCGAGGAACGGTTCGTCCAGTCGGTAGTTACCAGCACTGCACCTTTGTCGGGATGGGAGGTGTTATCGGAATCGTCCTTTCCGCAACTGATTAGTTGCAACACTGCCAATGCGAATATCAGCAACCTGCCTTTGCCAATCAATGTCTTTTTTGAGTTGGCGTCATATTTCTTATAAATGTTCATCTTATCCATGTATATGGTCTTTTTGTCATTTTACGAACTTTTACACCAGCGTGATGTCGAATCCTAATAGTTCTAGCATTTCCCAAATTGAGAAAAAATTTAATAAAGAAAGGATATTTTAATCCGTGGGGAATGTCTTCTGTTTCTATATTTTTTAACCATGAGTGTAGGTGTTCCACTCTATTCATGTAATGGAACGAATAGTAGTAAATCCCTTCTAAAATAAAAGAAATCATTGGTTGAAAGCGTATTTTCAGGAATGCGTCAGACAATGCAGATGTTATAGATTTCAAATATTGTTCCCTCATGTTGAATTTACTATTTTTCCGTTACTTACCAAGTAACGGAAAAATAGTACTGTCGGAATGGTGAAAACAAGGGTTTTGCTTGGGAATTTAACGAAATAAGACACACAATGGAGTAAATAAGAGAAATAAGTAATAGTCCGTTTTTGAGCAGTCAAGGACGGGGAAGAGATTCATATACCTTTATAGTAAGAATGAGGTGCTTTATGTCGTTCTATTTAAATCTGTGTCGAGTTACGAATGAAATTTTAAAAAAGCAATGAGAAAATCATATCTTTTATTTTGAAAAATGAAAAAAAACGTTTAAGTTTGTCGGATTGAAATGGCGTTACTTGGTAAGTAACGCTTCTTTTTTTAACAGACTGTCACACATCGTTTTCACGCGGCTTCCCCGCTTCTCATAACGGATAATATCAACCCGTCATTCGCTGCATCCACCTTTTCATTTTCAAAAGGCTTCAGATAAGTTTCGGTCACCTTGATGGACGAGTGTCCCAATGCCTTGCTGATAATCCCGATGGGAATGCCGGCATGAAAAGCAAGCGTGGCCCATGTGTGGCGCGGGGTGTAGGAACTCAGCTTCACATCGGGCAGCAACAGTTCCGCCATCTTTTTCAGCAGTCGGTTGAATTTTCTCAAAGCGTCCAGATAATTTTCATACTGTTTCTTTTCATCCTCTATATCCTTATTTAAAATGGGAAACAGATAGTCGGAATCCGGATGCTTGTTGCGGAACGCCTCGAACAATTCTATCGCCTCTTTGGGGATGCGCAAGGTGATATGGCGTTTTGTTTTATGCCGGGAATATGAAATTGTATTTCCTTTTACATCCTGTTTCCGCAGGCTGGCAAGGTCGATGAACGGCATCCCGCGGAATAAGAACATCAGCAGGAAATAGGCCAGCGCGCACCTTATTTCTTCCGGCAGTCTCTCAAAATCCGTTTTGAGCAATGCCTGCATTTGTTCATCTGAAAGTGAGCGTTTCGTTTGTGACTCCACTTTGGTATATACGTCATCGAACAAAGTCGGTTCGTAGGGCATCCGTTTGTTTGCCACCAGGCGGTTGTGTACCGCTTTCAGGGTACGCATATAGGTGGACACGGTGTTCCATTTCGCCTTGTTGTTGCGTAGCCAATTCTCGTATTCCTTCAGTCTGCCTTTGGTGAACATTTCCTCGAAGGTCATTTTAAACACCTTCTCTGTGGAAAATGTGATGACCGAGTTCATCGTAGAGGTATAGGTATGCACCGCCGGATGCTTCTTGTCTTCTTTCAACTTCCGGATAACCGTCATCATATAAGCGACTAGTTCTGCAGCTTCTGTTATTTTTGTCTCATTCATAATTCTCTGTTTTTTTAGTTCAATATTCCTTGTCCTGCTTGAACATGGGCACGGATGGAATAGTTTGTGAATGCAAAGTAAAGGATGTTAGGGAGTAACAAAGAAGGAAAGGCGAGAGGATTTCTCCGTTTATGGGTTTTTCGGATTTTTATTTCTATTATGGGTATGGAATATACATTCAGTCGACAACAAACAGATAACATTAACAATGATAAGTTGTGCATCATTGTGCTCTCATGCTCTCACCCTATATATAACAAGCTAATTATAAATGACTTATGTGATGATAGTAAAAAATGTTAGCTCTCACTTGTACTCTCATGCTCTCACTACATTTTGAAGCATATTTCCGCATAACACACTTTCTATCAGCTATATAGTCTTTTTTACAGGCTGTTCCGGCTTGATATAGAGTAGGGTGTTTTCAGACGTTTTCATTATAAAAAGTGCGCATAAAGCATGGAATATAACAGTTGACGAAATCTTGGCGGGGTAAAGAACAAGACGTTTTCAAAAAAGCTCGTTATCTTTTCAAAAAAGCTCCTTTTATTTTTTTAAAAGCTCCTTTTCTTTTTTTAAAAGCTCGTTATCTTTTTGGAAAAGCTCTTGCTCTTTTTTTTAAATGCCCTTGTCTTTTGGGAGGTGGATGATTGCACGTACGTACGTATAAGCCCACACGTATATATGTATAGCCCTACACATACGTATGTGTGGCTTCATGCGGACGTACGTGTGAAGTTGGTTATAACATAGTTGCAACTTGCTTTTCTACGGCAGATTTAATAAAAGCGTTTATTGATATTCCAGCTTGTTGGGCAAGAATGGCAATTTTGGCATGTACCTCTGGGGAAATTCGTATGTTCAGAGAACCAGAGTAACTTTTGCGCGGTGTTATTCCAGCCTCCTTACAATATGCTATATAATCATCCACAGCCCCTTTAAAATCCTCCTTCAATTCAGATACAGTTTCACCTTCATACGAAATCATTGTATCTTTTGGCAAATCAAGGACCTTCCCAAATAGGCAATTATCTTCATCGCTTATCTCAACACTTCCTATGTATCCTTTGTAAATCAATGTTTTCATATTAATTTATTTTTAGTCAAAAATTCAAATACTTGTTTCATTACATACCCTTTTACAATGCTTCCTGGATGTGGCTTATGCGCAGTATACGAGCTTTCTCCTTTTGCGAAAATGACACGTGACCCACTTGTTTTTCCTTTGTTATCTATCTTATATCCGAAAACAGAGAACAAGCGTACAAGTTCATCCCAATTAAAGTCTTTTGGCTGGTTCCTAAACCGTTCTATTAATTTCTCTTTCGTACCCATGCCTTTGATATTTTTACAAATGTAACTATTTTGTAGTTGCAAAACAAATGATTTAATGTTTTTCTTTAATTGATATCACTATTTTCTTTATCTCCTCTCTATCGTGCTGGCTTTATAGAAGTCTCCTTTGTGCTGGATTAGGGCGGTGAATTATTCGCCTGTTGTGCGCCTACCTTAGAAGCGTGCAGAGAAAGGCGTGATAAATGGCTGAAAAAATAATGCGTTATGAGAATAATATCATTTGTAGCTATAAGAAATTACGCCAAAAAGCACGCTGATGCTGATGTACCTTTGCGTGATTGGTATAAAAAACAGAAAACCGCAATTGCTTGATATTAAAAGCATTGCGGTTCTTCTTTGTGATTCCGCTGCGATTACAATACTATTCTATATCTATTTGATTATCAACAATTTATAAATTTATTCTTTTATTGCAGTATCACAAAATAGAAAATGTGATACCTTTTTCCTTTTCTCAATACGTCCACATCATTGCGGACTTTCTAAAATCATCCATATTCCATATTTTTTATTTGTTAACGTCTGTAAAATGCCATTTTTTTATTTAATGGCAAGGTTATACTTTTGCTGCCGTTGATAGAGCAAGTATCACAGACATATATAGTATGTATTCTCCAATGAAGGAGATTATATAAAACCGAAATTTCCCTCTGATTTGCTTGCTCCATTTCAGAGGGATTTTTCTTTTTGCACAATCGGTATGGAGAAACTTAATATACCAATAGAGCTGTTGAAGCGTTACAAGGGAAGCAAAGCCGACAAGGAGCTGCTTGCCTTTTCTATTGGAATTAAGTCTGCATACACAAACTCGGTTTTCCTCCCATCTATCCGCAAAGTAATGCTCATGTTCGGTGTAGGTTTCGCAAAGGCTAAAAACCTCATAGAACGAGCAAAAACAAGCGAACTGTTCCGTTATGACAAATCAAACGATATTATCATTGCCAAGACCTATAAGAGCAAGGATATAAAGAAGTCAAGGAACGGATGGGAGTACTCATCGGATTTTTGCTACAAAACCGACAAATCCAAAAAAACATTAGCCGACATCGTGGACGAGCTGAACAGAGCTTTGCTTCTTAATGCGATAAACGGAGAACAACGCAACAACTTAACGCAGAGATTGGGGAAACCCGAAAACAAGCAATGTTGTGTGCGGCATTCAAAACTTACATCGCAAAAATTCGCAAACATATCCGGCTTGACACGAAGCACAGCTCATAGACTGCTTACCAAAATGTATGACGAGGAAAGAATACTCGACCGTACAAGTAAACACATGGTGATGGTCATTTCAGTCGTAAACGAAGAAACCGTTGCGGAATGGCGGAAGCGTACACATAAGAAGAATTTCGTATTTAACCCAAATGACAGGAGCGGATGGGTTGTGATGCCTACTTCTTACTCTATACATGAACGGAATGTTACAGAGAGATTCCAACACGTTATTTATACACACAAGAAGCGTATTGGTTCTTATAACTGCAATGTGAAGCCTGCTTATGATAACCCGTTTGAAAACCCTATAATGGGAATCTATAATTAATTTTTTTACTATATTCTGAGATGGGAAAATATATTAAATACAGAGAGATTGGGTTATACACGCACATAGCACGTATATACACACGTGATAATTATATCTTGAATAAATAATAATATAACTATAACATGAGAAAATCAAGTAAAAACAATAAAGCTAATGGGAATACCCAAAGAATAACTCTTGGTATTCGCCTTACAACTGAAAATTTCCCTGAAAACGGCATGAATTATATCGCATACACGGATGGTTCCTGCGACAATCTTTCAATCCATAAGCCGGGTGGTGCAGGTTATTTAGTTTTGAAAGGCGGAGAAATAGTAAGGATGAAAAATAAGGGGTTCTTGAATACTACTAACAACAGGATGGAAATGCTTGCAATTATCAGCGTTTGCAACTCACTTCCAGAAGGTTCGTTTGTAGATATATACACGGACAGCCAGTATGCTATTGGCGCATTTATCCGTGGAGGTAAGATGAACCAAGACCTTATGGAATTATTCCGCAAATGTTCAAGCCATCTTGCCGGGTACAGATTCCATTGGCTAAAAGGGCATTCCGGCAACGAGTACAACGAAATGGCGGACGACTTAGCATTTTCCGCTTACCGTGAGATATGCGAAGAATACAAAATACCCATTGGTCAGAGAATGAACAAAACTCATTAATTAACCGATTGTGCCAAAATTTCAAAGAACGAATTATGAGAAATCCATTTAAAAAATCATCATCTCCTATGGAGCAAAAACCGAAAGACGGCTTGTCAGACATTCAGTTTGTAGCAGAAATGCAGCATAAGATTGACGATTACGAACGTATGTTTGATTCCATTTGGATAAACCTTACAGAAGGTGTTTCGGAAGGTCATCTACAAAACAGCGTTCAGGTACAACGTAAGAATTACGGTCATAGAGCCGTAGTCAGCCTTATATGCTATTTGTTCGACAATCACCTTGACATCTTAAAGGAATGGGAGAAGAACGCTAAATATTGAAAGTATCAATGCGATAACTGATATAGCTGTTGTTACAGCCCATCGGATATTATCACGTTTTCTCTCTTTCTTTCGTTCTATCAGTTCTTCAACAAGAAGTGCCGCATTCTCATCCTTTACCCTTGAAATCCTGTCATTCTCACAGATGAAGCAAGCATCGTGCTTTTGTAGGAATCCGAGGATAAAGGATGTTTCGCTTCCGCATATTTCTTCAATCTCCTTACGGCTTAGCCCTTTCTTTGACTTAACCTCTTCCAATACTTTTATAATCTTCTTTTCATCCATTGCTTCTTATTTTTGCAGTGCGGTAATCGCTGGGTTTCCGCACTGGATTTCATTTACTATCTACATCTATTCGATTTTCTTTTCTATAAAAAAGTTCCCTTCTGCAATATGAGCACCAATGAATATCATGTCATTATAAAACTCATCCTTTGACTTACCTTGTTTTATTCTTTCAGATTCATAATCATCTTGCAAGAATCTTATTTGTTCATTGTGTACATACATATAGCTTCTTCCGTTCTTCACCTCGTTTATTACTTTCCTTTCAAATCGTCCATCTTTTATCCTGTATTTACTTTTATATCCCCTTGAAACAAAGTATTCAAAGTCTTTTTTAAGCAACAACATACCATCATCGGCAAACATAGAACACCTAAATTCAATTATACATAGTGAATCACTCTTGTACACTGTATTTTTATCAGATAGCCCATATTTAACATGACCAAGTTCTTTGCTATCCATACACATTTTGAATGTTTCATCCAAAGTTTCCTCTGCATACTTGTCTATGCTTTTTGAGCAGGAAACAAGTAATAATACAGCAATGGATGCAAATAAAATCTTTCTCATAATTCTGTTTTTTTTAAAGTTTATGCTTTTATGAATGTTTCTCCTTTGCCATAAGGACAATCTAATATTTCGTTTGATTCTGATATTACAGACACTACATAATCTTTATAGTCGTGATTTATGTGATTTAAGATTGATAAATAGTGATTCTTTTTATGCTTATATATATTCAGCGTTTTGTACGAATTGTTTTTGCATATAGCATACAGCCTATTCATAGAATTATTAATCGCAGGAATATTATAAATTCTCCTTGCACTACTATCCAATGCAGTAAACAAGAAATCAATCGCCATTTCAGGATGTTTGGTCATTAGGTATGAATCTACATTAGACGAATCAACATAAGAAAGTAGGCATACATACATATCCCCCATTCTTTCTTCAACCAACTTATCAACTCGTCTTTCAGCTTCCTCTTTCAGGTTCTTCATATCAATAACAGAGTATATGTTCCATCCAATTAAGAGTGCGGTTATTAACGAAAGTGCCGAAACAAGAACACCGTTATAGTCGTATTGATTTTTCGGTATATTTGGTATAGCGATATACAAAGCAGTGATGCTTATTACACCGAAAATAAGACACGACACCACTAAGCATGATGCAACTCTGTATTTTGTTTCTATGCTAATATCGTTTTTATTCATTGCGTATAAACTTATATTTTCATACTGTATATGTTATAAAGCTATTTCTTCAAAATACATATCAAAAGAATCCTTACTGAAATACATTTGATACAATTTTAAGCGTGAATTTCCGATAGAATTTACATACTTTTTAATTAGTATTTTATCATCATCAGAACATCTTTCACCAATATATATTCCTGTGACTGAATCTCTTGGAATATTAATGTATTGAGATTTTACATTTAATATAAAGCGAACTTCTTGCTCTCCATTCCATTTTATGCTTTTAGATGAGGTTGTTTTACGAAGAAAGTCAATGGGCTTTTGTATATAACTCCTTATATTGTCCATTGTCGCCACCTCCCGTTGAGCTTCATACGATACTTCTAATACACATGCACTGATTTTTTGTCTCACAAATGAATCCCATAATATTTTTGCATCGTACTCTATGCAAAAGCCACGATGACCATTGGAATAATAAGACCACAGGCACTCTTCTTTTGGATTCTTACACATTGAGAATACGCCAAATCCGTCAAAAAAATGCCGAATTTCTTTTTCTAATGATTCGTTTCCTGCTTTGTTGTATTGACTTTCATATATATGTATGCTGTCATAGACATTAGACAAATTCAAACACGATTCGTTTGGATCGTTTAGTTGTTTACGGTCAGGCACATATATTAAATTATTTTGCAGCGTTAACAAGTCTCGGTATATATCATTCCGATACTTATATAATTTTGTGCTTTTCTCTCTGCAAAAATTTCTTTCCCACTCTGTTTGCTGTTCCCGCAAATCTTCTTCTGTTATGTGGAGCATAATTTTACGTTATTAGCAATTAATGAGTATTATCTTCTTGTTTATCTCAACGATAGATTTCATTATGTTCTGCGCTTCCTCCAGCAAAGATTGGTGCTTCTCATAAAGAGCATTCATTTCTTTCATAAGGCTAACCTTTTCTTCCATCGAAAGACTTTCTCGCGATGCTATATTCTTGCTATCTTCTGCGATAATCTTGCTATTCTCGTATTTTAGACCAACTCCATTAACAAGCCATTGCTTGCTAATACCCATTTTTTCGCTCATTGCATTAACAAGCGGGTCAGGGCTTCTTTTCCCATTGAGAATAGCAGAAACAGAAGATTGAACAACGCCTGTCGCTTCTACTAATCCCTTTTGCCCTAATGATTCTTCACGCATAATGTCTTTTATGCGTTCTATAATATCTGCATTCCTGTAATCCATATAGTATCAATTATGTTAATATAATGTTAAATTATAGCATATATATATCATAATTGCGATTTACTTGCTATATTTGCATCGTCAAATAAACAAATAAGGCATGGGATGCGGATATAATTCGCACCTTATCGCAATCAACAATACAAATATAGCGAAAAATTCGCAAACCATGCCTACTGTTAATGAAATAAAATCAAATAAATAATGAAAGTGACAGTAGATGAAATATTGCGAATTAGACCGGGGAAAACCAAGACGTTCATTCTTGGAAGTCCGAGAGAGTGCCATTCGGCAGTAGCGTTGGTTTGCTATGTGAAGAAAACAAGGAAACCTTCTGATGTGGGAAATTACACTACTTCTACCGATTGGGAGAGTAATAGTATTTCAATAACTGCGGTTGGGATATGACACGCTCGGAAGCTCGACTTATCGCAGAGGAATTGCACAAACTGATGCGCAAGGATATAAAGATACTTGTGGAACAATCTATTACAGATGAAACCGAAGAATGGCTGTCCACGAAACAAGTGGCAGAAATGATGGGAGTTTCAGTAAGCTATGTAAAACAGAGCGATATTCCTCATACGAAAGTAGGTAGGCTGAACAGATACAAGAAGTCGGACATCGTAAAGCTGATGAACAGATGAACCGTTACGAGATAGACAAACAGCTTTCATCCTTGTATAGAGAACTTGAACAGGTGAAAATGGCGAACGAACTGACAGCTTGCATACTCTGCAATACAGATACCAAGCAGGAAGCAATCGAAGCCATACAGCAGGAGATTGACTATTACGAAGGGCAACTGAAAGAGATTGAGGAATACGAGAACAGGGAAACCAATTATGAGCGGACGGCAGACAAGCCTTACTTGTGTTGGTGAAAAAATTAATGATTAAAACAAATGTACGATATGAACAAGACTTCAAAACAGATAGCGGTATTTATTACTGGTACAGTAGCGTTCTTCTTTCTTCTTGGAATAGCAGGAACTTTAGACTACAGGGCAGAGGTGATATACTCCATGAGCCAAGAGACATACGATGAGATTGTGGAAAAGGTTGGTAAATCTGAAAGTAAAATCGTGGAGGGATACATGAGTAATAAAGCATACTACGACAGTTTGCCATGACTACGATAGCCGCTAAGAAAGCTAAAGACTTGCATACGGTAAGCGAGATACCGAGCGGCACAAGATAAGTTCTTTCATTTATTGTAAATCTTCCGATAGTGTAATTAATAAACTATCGGACAGAGACGAAGATAATAAAATATAGGCGTAATCATAGCAGAAAATGCCGTGATGGTTACGTGGCTATATTGAATATGAAATGAACTTACTTTCAGCTCACCAATTTTTCTTTAGTGTATTGAAGTATGCTTGGTTAGGAACAAGTATCGCTGAAAGGTCTAGAATATATCCCCTCCCGTAAGATTCGGGGTAACAACCGGTTTAATCCGTTGAGGGGAACGAACTGAAACAATTCAAGGACTTGGTTTTCAAACAGCATGAACTGGCTAAAGATGCGCCTTTTTTCCATTCTCCCATACGTGAGGAATATATGAACGCAAAGCATGCCGTAATGCAGTTTGACAACGGATATGGAATAAGCGTATTGAAAGGAACCATGTTCTACTCAAACGGTACAGATACTTATGAGGTTGCTGTTCTTGATAACAATGGAATCTGCTACAACACTTCGATAACGAATGATGTAATCGGCTATATAGATGCGGATGAAGTATCCGGCATAATGAGACGAATACAGGAACTTCCTTCAGCGGTCCGGTGAAATACCAAAAAAAATAATATAATGAAAACAGCTAATTTTATCATGTCTTTACTTTCCGCCTTATGTTCCTTGGGGATGATTTATGGTGCGATGGTTACGGAAAGTCCTATAAAATCCGTATCAGTGATTGTATTTTTCCTCATCTTCCTGTTGTGCATAAGGATGGTAGTCCTGACGTACAATGAGCTGAAAGAGTGTGACTGATTTTTTTATTCTAATATTCTTGTTAGTAATATTATCCGTTCGTGCCAGTATGTGAATATAGGTGCGGACATCCTCCGAAAGTAGCATTATGGAGTGCGTGTGATTTATATATAAACCCATATTCTTTGCATGTATCTAATTCAATTCACAAGAAGCAGGTTCGATTCCTGCCTTTCGGCCTATTATAATTTAAATATATATACTTATGAAAAAAGGCGATAAAGTCCGTGAGATTGGTGATAACACGATAGGTACGGTAGTTAAAGTAAAAAATGGGTATGCAGACATCAAATACCCGAAACTAAAAGGCATTTATTCTCTTCCGATTCAATTTTTAGAAAAAGTATGAGAACAATATTATCCATTAGTTCAGAATTAGACAAATTATATTCTGAACTTGACACGGTTCAGTCAATGAGCGAGGAATCCGTTAAGCTTACTTTCAATGCTGACAGTAAGAGAGAATATATAGAATTGATAAACGAAGAGATTGATTCCCTGGAAAACGAACTGGAAGAAGCAGAGAGATATCATGGCAGGAAGCGGAACTTTATAAAGACTGCGGACCTGCCTTATTTGTGTTGGTAAATAATTTCACAATGAGCGAACAATTAATATACAGTAAGATAGCCAGCATTCTCAAAGAGACAAAGGCTATCACCAAATCAGAAAAAAACCAGCAACAGGGTTTTAAATTCCGTGGTATTGATAATGTAATGAACGAACTTCATGAACTTTTCTCAAAGAATGAGGTGTTCATACTACAGGAGGTACAGAACTTCACAACGGAGAACAGGATAACGAAGTCGGGTGGTACGAACACATTTACAAGAGCCACGATAAAGTTCAAGTATATGACCACTGACGGTTCGTTTGTGGAAACTGTTAATGTGGGAGAAGCCGCAGACAGCGGAGATAAGGGATTTAATAAATGTATGAGCATCGCGTTGAAATACTCCCTTCTTCAAATGTTCCTAATACCGACAGAAGAGCAAAAGGACCCTGACAGTACGACACCCGAAGAAACAGATTTTCTTGCAATGGCCTTACAGGAAGTAAGGTCAAGTCTGTCAATTGATACATTGCAGGAAGTTTGGAGAAACTATAAAGATTTTCAGAATGACAAATGTTTTGTCGAAGCAGTGACCAGAAGGAAAGGAGAACTTAAATGAAATTAATCAAATCACAAGTCATTTTTAACCCCGATGAACATACTTATATGTTAGGGGGTAAGGAACTAAGCGGTATTACTTCCGTGATAAGCCGGCAGCTTTTCCCCAACAAATACCGTGATGTCCCCGAATACGTTTTAAAAAAAGCAGCTGAAAGAGGCACCATGATTCACAGTATCTGCGAACTTGTCGATGATATGGGAATATCTCATGATAGCGATGAAGCACAAGGATACAAGGAACTGAAAGATGATTGGGGGCTGAGATACGAATGCTCTGAATATTTAGTATCAGACAATGAGCACTATGCAAGCTGTATCGACAAGGTTTATCGCGAGAATGAAACAGATTTTACTTTGGGTGACATAAAGACCACTTATGTGCTTGACAAGGAATCTGTAAGATGGCAGTTGAGCATATACGCATACCTTTTCGAATTACAGAATCCGGGATGCAAAGCGGTAAGGCTTATAGGTATATGGTTGAGAGGAAAAAATCATGAGATAGTGGAAGTAGAAAGAATACCATCAGAAGTTGTAGTGAATTTGTTGAAATGTGATTCGGAAGGCAGACAGTTTGTAAATCCCTATTCCATATCTCCTATTACTCTTCCTGACGAATACCGGAAGATGGAGAGGACTATACAGGAAATTGTGTCACAGGCAAAATATTGGTCCGACAAAAAGAAAGAAATAGCCGATGCCGTTATGATGTCTATGGTAGAAGCCGGCGAATATAGTTGGAAAGGTGATATCATATCATTTACTCGTAAAAAAGACACAATCAGAAAGGATTTCGACAAGAAGGCATTTGAGAAGGATTATCCTGATTTGTACAATAAATATTTAAAAGATATTCCAGTAGTTGGAAGTGTAACATTAAAAACAAT
>ULNK01023187.1_pt1 | contig 21848 bp, 19 predicted proteins | sample 1951911 | NCBI WGS metagenome assembly ULNK01 (sample SAMEA4835576, study PRJEB28245) | human gut metagenome | biome: gut microbiome; material: fecal sample | place: Denmark | collected 2008 | reverse complement strand
TTTTTTAGGTCTAACTTTTGGGGGTCGGGTCACAAGCATAGTTACGGTTTTGCCGTCAATCTGTTCCGGAATAACTACATCGGTATCACTGCCAAGGTATTCCCAAAAAATAATTGACTTTCCGTCAATGTTCTCATAGCGGTAGTCGCCACTTGTTATAACATAATGCTCAGCATCTCTGCTCTGCGAAACCTTTGGAACATTTACTTCGGCTGCGTTTGCAGTAAATGGTATTGCCGAAAACGCAGAAGTAAGCATTGCGGTAACAATTATAGCTGTAATAGCTTTTTAAAATTTTTTCATTTTATAACCCCTAACTAATATATTTATATTTCTATGTTATCACTGCAAAAATGCTTTGTCAATAAAATGAATAAATTTTAACACTGATTTTCACATATTATAAAAAGTAATCACAGCAATTTTTATATAAAAGCGAGAACATTTGTCAAAATATTGATTTTGTCGTTTTACAAGCATATAATTAATTAGGATTTTAATTATTAGAATTTTAACTATAGAGGTGTAGTATGAAAGAATCAATACATTATCTGCTAATGGCAGATCATTTTTTAGTTCAAAAGGCACTGCTTGCAAGTATAAAGGATTCGGGTCTTACTCCGGGACAGCCAAAAATACTCGACTATCTGCAAAATCATAACGGCTGCGTGCAAAAAGACATTGCTAAAGGCTGCCATATTGAGCCGGCATCAATTACAGTTATTCTCAAAGGAATGGAAACTAAAGGCTATATTGAAAGAAAAATGCTCAACGGTGACCGCCGCTCCCTGTATGTATTCCTGACTGACAAAGGCAAAGAATACATTGATTATCTAAACAGAAAATTTAAAAAAATTGAAAATGCAGCTCTTAAAAATTTTAATGAAGATGAAAAGCAAAAATTTAACGATTTATTAATGCGTGTCTATGAAAATATGCTTGAATATGATAAGGAGGAAAAACAACAATGAATTTAAAAAATATGAAAATCAGACTACCGATGTACCTTGTAGGTTTATTTATAATGACAATAGGTATAGCAATTTCCGTTAAATCGAACCTCGGTGTATCGCCTGTAAGTTCTATCCCCTACACTATGACCTGTATATGGGGAATTGAAATGGGAAAGGCTACCATACTTTTTCATATTGTATTGGTATTAATACAATTAATTATTCTCAGAAAGAATTTTAAACTGATCAGCTTATTACAGATTCCCGTAGGCGTTGTTTTCGGTTATTTCACAACATTCTGTAATTATCTTGTAAGCTTCTTCCCCACTCCCGACAATATCGTAATAAGAATTATTATGGTACTCATCAGTGCCGCAATTGTTGCTATCGGTATTTTCCTTTACTTGCCTACCGATGTTATCCCGCTTGCGGGCGAAGGCGTTATGAGTGCGGTTTCGCAAGTAACTAAGATTGAATTTTCAAAGGTAAAAATGGCATTTGACATAACAATGGTTATTATATCAGGTGTATCTTGCCTTATTTTTATCCACAATCTCGGCAGTGTGGGAATCGGCACAGTAATTGCCGCTTTTCTTGTAGGATTTATTCTCGGTATAATAAATAAAGTGTTCGGAAAATACAGAGATAAACTCTTAGGCAAAACCAAAATTGCAGATGATACCGCTGAAACAGATGACAAACCTACTTATGTAATCTCCATTTCAAGAGAATACGGCAGCGGAGGCAGAGCAATAGTAAAAATTCTTGCCGAAAAACTCGGATACAAATATTATGACACCGAACTTATAAAACTTGTAATGCAGGAAAGCGGATATTCACCTGAATACATAGAACACAACGAGCAAACTCTTGACAAATCAGCGCTTAACGACTTTTTTGAATGGTACCAGCAAAACAACGGTGATACTGTTCCTAATATCAACAGCTTGTTCAAAAAAGAAGAATCGGTTATTAAGCACCTTGCCAAAACCGAAAACTGTGTAATTGTCGGCAGACTTGCAAACTATATTTTAAGAAACAAAAAACATATTTACAATGTATTTATAACCGCAGATGAAGAAAGTGAAATTGAAAAAGTAAAAGAAAGAGATCACCTTTCACATGAAAATGCCGCCAAGCAAGTAAGAAAAGTAAACCGAGAACGCTCTGCGCACTGCAAATACTTTACGAATACAGATTGGGGCAATGCAAAAAATTACAATCTGACTATAAAATCAAATGACTTCGGTTATGAAAAAACAGCGGATTTAATCGAAATACTTTTCAAACAAAAATTTTCGTTATGATTCTTTAGGTCGATTTTCAGATTAGAAAATTATTAATACAAACTTCAAATCAAAACATAATTCACCTTAACTTTAATGAAACAAGCTAAAAGACAGACAGTAAAAACTGCCTGCCTTTTTCTTTGTCAGCCGTTACAGCCACACTCAAAATTACATTTTTCTCTTTCTTCAGGTCTTGCATTCGGCGGGAAGAATGATTCGTTAGGGAAATCTACCCTGCTGAATACTTCGCACGGGTCGTCACTTTCAGGCTTACATTCCTTGCGAGGAATACAAAAATCATATGACGGAATCATAATCTGTACATTTCTCTCAAGCTGTGTAATTGTAAAAATACCGATAGTGGCACTTACACTCGCATCTCCGGTCACAGCAAAATCGTCACCAAAGTATGTTATTACACATTCAGGTATAGGAGCACAAGGAAGCTGCGGAACACTTCCTTTTATAAGTCGTGCCGAAAGAGCCATAGGTTCGGAAATTTGTACTGTTGCATTTGGTAAAAACTCCGTGCAACCGCATGATGTAACAGGTTGAGAGCAAACTATACAACTGTCGCTCGAAAAACTCTTTGAATTTGATTCACTGCCGTAAAGAACCGACCTTTTACCGTAAATTGCAAGTCCGTTTACCCGTGACGGAATTGTTGAACCGCAGGTATATGCCTCAAGAGAAATATCAAAATAGAATGTAACATCAACCGCATAACAGCCACGATGAAAAGCGATTGATTCAACGCTTACATCGGCGGTTATAACGCTTGCCTTGCAGATTTTTACAGATGATGCGTTATTGATAACAGTTTGACTGCAAGGTGTAAAATAAACCGCAAGATTGCTAAGGCAATCCTTTGAGCCGCAACTGTCATAAATACGGCTTGCGTTTATGCAGACAGCGTCTGTGCATTTGTTTTCGGTAAGCGGTTCGTTGCCCGACTGCCGTGGTACTGTGCCGTATGATACATCTGGCATAAAAATTAACCCCCATAAAATGTATTAACAGGCTTACGCTCTGTAACAATACATTTTATGAAGGTTATACTTAATTGTGAATATTGAGTTGATTTATTTTAAATAAGGCTTTAAAATTTCATCAAGGTTTTTGTTTACAGCTTTCGGATTTGACTGCGTATAATTTGAAAAAGCGATGAATACTTTGCTCTGGTCCTGCGCAAATACAATTCTTGCATTAAATCTGTAGAATGCTGCGTCACAATAATAATTACCGCAATCGTCAACATACAAACCGTACGCAAAACTTGATTTATAAGGAGTGAACATTTCTTCTTTGGATTTTGCAGACAACAATTCACTTCCCGTAATAGCATCTGTCCATTTAAGCAAATCACTCAAATTGGAAATAAGACCCGTAGAAGAATACGCAACACCCGGATAAATATTCCACTCATCGTCAAAAATATCCTGATAACCTGTAGCAAGTTGGTCTGTGCTCTCAAAGGTTGTCGAAGTCATTTCGAGCGGCTCAAAAATATTTTCTTTCAAAAATTCCTCATAACTTTTTCCGCTTACCTTTTCGATTATGTCACCGAGAATAAAATAATCGGAATTTGAATAGCTGTAATTTTCTTCATCATTATCAATTTCTTGTGACAATATCCATTTTAAAATAACAGAATGATTATCTTTAGCGGAATTATTCTCTGAAATATCGTACTGCGGAGCATTTGCACGCACGCTTTCGTCAGATTTGCCGAGATAATCAGGCAAGCCTGTTGTCATTGTAAGCAAATTACGGATAGTTATATCCGAACCGTACTTATAATCGGGATAATACTTGTCAAGCGTATCATCTGTGCTCAGCTTATCCTGCTCCTGTAAAATCATAACAGCCGCAGCGGTAAACTGCTTTGTAAGCGAACCTATGTAGTAATTTGTATTGAGTGAATTATCTGTATGCGAACCCTTGTCGGCATAGCCGTTATTGCCTATATATTCAAAATCATTTCCGAGTTTATAATATACAGTTCCTCTGAATTTACTTGCATCAAGTGTATTATCAAACTTAGCTGTTATGCTGTCGGTATCTTGTTTTAATTTTGTAAAATTATATGCAGGATTAGTAGGTACTTCATCAGCAGTTGCAGGCGCAGCGGTAAGTCCCTGCGTCGAAGCACCTGTAGAATTTGTAGTCTGCGGTGCTGTTGTAGCCGAAGATTCCGAATCATTGTCACAGCCTGTAAATGCAACTGCGGAACACGCCGCCATAGCTACGCACATTAATGATTTTGCTAAAGCCTTCAAAAAATCACCTCATCAGATTTTTTCCATTTTACTGAAATTAGCCATAAGAGTTTTTGTGCCTGCCTTATCAAAAGCAACTTCAAGCATTGTGTCGTTGCCCATTTTTTCGGTTTTCATAATCATACCTTTGCCAAATACCTTATGGAATACGCAATCTCCTTTTTTGTAAACTGTACCCGATTTAACGGCAGGTTTAGTAAATGTATTAAAACTTTTGTTAGGTGTGAATTTTGAACCGGCACCGATACTGATATGACTTGAGGATGCGGAAAAACCGTTTGTTGACGCAAAAGTCTTTTTCTCGCCTGTATAATTAAGTAATTCGGGCGGGATTTCATTTACAAAGCGTGATACTTTGTTATAGCTTGTATGACCCATCAACATTCTTGACTTTGCCTTGGTAATGTAGAGCTTTTCTTTTGCTCTTGTAATACCTACATAAGCAAGTCTGCGTTCCTCGTTAAGTTCATCGGGATTCATCATTGTGGCAATTGACGGGAACACACCTTCTTCAAGACCTGCAATGAAAACTACGGGAAATTCAAGTCCTTTTGCGCTGTGCAATGTCATCATTACCGATGAATCCGCTTCTGCATCATAGTTATCAATATCTGTCTGCAATGAAATTTCCTCAAGGAAGTTTGAAAGTGACGCTTCTTCTGCGTAATCCTCTTCAAATTTGATAATATTTGAAGAAAGCTCTTCGATGTTCTCAATTCTTACATCGGGGTTGTCTTTCTCTGTTTTTAAATATTTTTCGTAATCTGTATGTTCGAGAATGAGATTATATAATTCTGCAAGAGAATAATCTCCGCTTTGTTCAGCCTCCATAAGACCGTCAATCAGCGCAACAAAACTCTTTAACTTTGTTGCGGCTCTTGAAAGCTGTGGATATACATCTGCATCTTTAATTACGGAATATATGCTTTCGCCGAGTCCTGCGGCAATTTCAGAGGCTTTTTCAAGTGTAGTTGCGCCAATACCACGCTTTGGCACATTAATAATTCTGCCCAGTCTGACATCGTCGTGCGGATTATTAATAACCTGAAGATATGCAACCATATCTCTGATTTCTTCTCTGTCATAGAATCGTCTGCCGCCGATTACACGGTGCGGAATACCGCTTCTTGACAAAGCCTGCTCAATTGAGTTTGACTGTGCATTCATTCTGTAAAGAATTGCAAAATCAGAGAATTTTCTGCCGTCTGCTACACCGTCAAGTATAGTTTTTGCAATAAATTGAGCTTCGTCACGCTCGGAATCGGAAGTATGCACCTCAATTTTATCGCCAACGGCATTTTCAGTCCACAACGTTTTGCCCTTACGCATTGTGTTGTTAGAAATAACACCGTTTGCCGCATTAAGAATATTCTGTGTACTGCGGTAATTCTGCTCAAGTCTTATCATCTTAGCGCCTTTAAAGGTGTTTTCAAAAGAAAGGATATTTTCAATTGTAGCACCTCTGAATTTGTAAATACTCTGGTCGTCATCACCCACAACGCAGATGTTGCCGTATTTTGCGGCGAGCATACTTACAAATTTATACTGCACCTTGTTTGTATCCTGATACTCATCAACCATTATGTATTTAAACTGATTTTGATAGAATTCAAGTATGTCAGGACATTTTTGAAAAAGCTCAACAGTCTTGCAGAGCATATCGTCAAAGTCCATTGCATCTGCGGTTTTTAGTCTTGACTGGTAAATTTCATATACTTTTGCCACGGACTGCTTGAGGTTATCGTAACCTGCTCTTTTGAGCATTTCCTGCGGAGTAAGCATTTCGTCCTTGGCTTTTGAAATTTCGTTGAGCACTCTTTTTACCGGCAACATTTTTTCGTCATAATTAAGCTGTTTTAAAATATCTTTTACAAGTTTTTTCTGGTCGTCAGTACCGTAAACGGTAAAATGACTTGTAAAACCGATTCTGTCGCCGTATCTTCTTAAAATTCTCGCACAGGTAGAGTGAAATGTAGCCGCCCAAATATCCGAACCGCCTTCCGGAACAGCGTTGCAGATTCTTTCTTTAAGCTCCCCTGCCGCCTTATTTGTAAAGGTAATTGCAAGTATCTGCCACGGTTTGCAAAGTTCAGACTGCAAAATATACGCAATTCTGTTTACAAGAACGGTTGTTTTGCCCGAGCCTGCACCCGCAAGTATAAGCAAAGGGCCTTCTGTGCAAAATACAGCCTGCTGCTGCATATTATTCATATGTGAAAACTGTTTTTTTAATTCTGATTGTACCATAGCAATATTCCCGTTAAAAGTTTAATAACACAGAAAACGGGCGAACTGCGTCCGCCCGTATAATCTGACGATTTTATTTTATGTAGCCGTAGAATGTTTCAAGAATTTCAGGACCCTGGTCTGCAACAATCATTGTAACATAGTTGCCGTCCTGTGTAACCTTGCAAGCCTCAACCATAGGAAGTTTTTCGGCATTGTAGCCTGAATACTGTGTAACGATTGAAGTGTATGTCTTAGAAAGCGCATCGTTTACTCTTGATGCAGCGTCAGCATCAACAGCCTCAACGAGTACGATTTCAACTCTTGAATTGCTGTCTGAATTGATTTCTGCGGCAAACTGCTTAACATCTTCTGTGTCTATGCTGTAATATTTTTTAAGATCATTAGAATCTGTAAGCTCTTTTAAGTCCAATGAATACTTAGAGTTGATGTCAGAAAGAACTGTTTTTAAATCAACCTCTTTGCTGCCTGAACAACCTGCGAGCGCAGTAAGACAAAGTACAAATATTGTTACCAAAGAAACTACCTTTTTCATAATTAACCTCCAAAAATGTCTTATAAAAAAATTACGCCGAATCAGTGTGACCCGGCGTATTCAGATGGTCGAGGTGACAAGATTCGAACTTGCGACCCCATCGTCCCGAACGATGTGCGCTACCAAACTGCGCTACACCTCGATAAAAACAGCCCCGATTACTCGGGGCTTTTAATGGCTGAGGAATAGGGATTCGAACCCCAACAAACAGAGTCAGAGTCTGTCGTGCTACCGTTACACCATTCCTCAATGTTTATTGCTCATTGCTGCAAGCCGTGCAATCAACGATATATATTATATATTATGAAGTGCGATTTGTCAACACTTTTTTGGATTTTTTTAAAACTTTTTAGAAGTTTTAAACTTTCGTTTAGCATTGACTTGTTGCTTACTTTCACGCAATCAACAATAGCTATTATATAGCAGAACGTGTGTTTTGTCAACATCTTTTTTCAATTTTTTCTAAAATTTGAAAAATACAAAAAAATACGGAATTTTAGCTAAAACTTTTTTTGAGTCTTATATCATCACCGACAAAATTAAGCCTTACACCCTCTCCGTATATTCTTGAAATAAATCTTGAAGTATAAGTTTTTTCAAGTTCTGTTATTGAAAGGTTTGTGTTTATTATCAAAGGCTTTCTCAAAAGCATTCTTGAATTACACAAATTATAAAACTGTGTATTTGAAAAAGTATTTGAAAACTCTGTGCCTAAATCATCAATAATTAGTAAATCGCACTTTGTGAGCATTTCAAAATATTCGGAATCGTTGGACTCTTTGGAAAAATGCATATTGCTAAGCGTTGACATAAGCATAGGTGCAGACACATAGATTACACCGAAACCACGCCTTGTAACCTCATTGGCAATAGCGAGCGAAAGGTGGGTTTTGCCAAGACCTGTGCCGCCTCTCATAAGTATAGTCTTTGACTCGGGCGTAAAAGTTCTTGCGTACTGCACGCAATAATTATAAATTTTTTGCATCTTATCAAAAGGTGATACTCCGCTCTCCTTATCAACCTCATGACTGTACATATTAAGGTCAAAACTCTCAAAAGTGGAAAGTCTTAAAGGCGCAGTACGGTTAAGCTCCTCGCACGCAGTGGCTACAAGCAGTCTTTTAAAACAAGGGCAATACACTGTTCTTCCGTCTTTTTCTATATATCCCGTATCTTTGCAGTATTTACAGTTGTAATGCGGTTCAAAGCAATTTTCTTCATAGCCGTTTTCTTTAAGCAGCTTTTTGACTTCATTTTGCATAGAAAGACTTTTGGCACGCAAATCCTGCGTGGCAGACTTTACATCTCCGCCGTTTAAAACCGCACGAACCGCAAGTATTCCGCATGAAGATATTTCTTTTTCAAGCTCCTCTATTCTCGGAACTCTTCTGTAAACCTCTTCACGAACCTGCTCCGCTCTTCTCTCGGCTTTGGTGCGCCTTTCTTCCATTTTTGCTTTTGTCGCTCTGTAAATTTCTTTACTGTATCCCATTTATATCACCACACTAAATACTGTCGATTGTATCTAATCTCTGCAAATCATTTATATTATATGATGTGTTGGCGTCATTCCTGTTTCCGCCTTTATTCTTATACTTATCGGGTCTGCTGTCAAATTTGTTTAAATCGTCAACGTTGTAAATTCCGCTTGAATTCCAGCGCTTTAAAATTCCGTTTATGTATCTGAAATCGCAACTGCCCTTACTGTCAACACATCTTTCGTAAGCCTCTCTTAGCATTTCGGGAGAAAATTTCCACTCGTTTACCCATAAATCGGCGTATTCAACCTGCTTTTTAGTAGGAGAACCCGTATTTTTTAAACCGAACGCAGATGCTACAACCGTAAAACTCTGGCTTGCACGATGTGCTTGTTTTATTTTATTTTCGGCTTCCTCAATTGAGAAAACTCCCGCATCCGACCATCTCAAACCTATTGTTTCAATGGCTCTTATGTTAGATTTTCCGATGCTTATACAATACTGAATAAGCATTATAATTACCTCTACAGGCAAACCGCAGGTATTTTTAAGTAACAGTAACGAAGATGCATCGGAGTTTGATAAAGGCTTGCCGAGGGCTGTCTGTGCCTCGTTTACAAGCATTTTAAATTCTTCGTCAACCGCAAGCTGTTGTGCCACATAAACATAATCGGGGCGCTGCGGTCTTACAAACATATGCGGAACTGTAGGCTCTTCCTTTTCAATCGGAGCGGCATTATTATTGCTTTCGACTTGTTTTACCGCAGGCTGTTCAGTCGTTTGCTGTTCTGCCTGTGCAGGCTCAAAAGCACCGTTATTTTGGCAAAAGATACCTTTCATAACCCAGTATTCAACTGCCTCCGGAATATCGGTTTCATTTACACCTGTCGCCTTACTGATGTCGTTTTCGTTAACATCTTCCCCACTGTGTCGCAAAAGATATAACAATACCTTAAGTTTAACGCCGTCCGAAAACTTAAGTCCCTCGTCTACAACAGACGAAGGCACGGCAAATATTGAATTCCAAGCACCAAGATTAATTTTCATAGACATTTCATATACCTCTGACCCAAAATAAATATTATAATCAAACTTTATCGTACACATTATTATATCACACTAAATTTAAAAATCGACACATATTTTTAAATTTTATAGATTTTTTTAAAGAAATATGTTAAAATACAGTTGAAATGTTTTAAGGAGGTAATATTATGAAATATACATACATTCCAAGAGGTGTTTGTTCAAGACAGATTAATCTTGAGATAAATGACGGAATTATAGAATCCTGCGAATTTATCGGCGGTTGCGCAGGCAACACTCAAGGCATTTGCGCTCTTGTAAAAGGTATGGACGCAGAAGAGGCTGTAAAGAGATTAAAAGGCATTGACTGCCGTGGCAGAGGTACATCTTGCCCCGATCAGCTTTCTTACGCTATTGAAGAGGCTCTTGAACTCGAATAAGCTCTGCGGCTAAAACTTTATATTTATCATAACATTAAAGCTCTCTTTATTTGCGTAAAGAGAGCTCTTTGTTTTTGTTTTAAGATTTAGACGGTTTTATGCAGTGTTTTGTCAATAAATTCCGGTGTATCACAAAAATCATAAAAGTTTGGTCAACCTTTTCAAAGGTTGTGGGTGTGGGCAAAGCCCACAAATACTTTCCGTTTATGTAATCTAACGATAGCCAAACAGCTTGCTGTTTGGTAACTTAAACAAAAGAGTTTTCAAAACTATAACCCTTTAGTTCGTTTTACAGCATATTGGTTCCATCAATTTTTGCGTTCACATCATCAAGTTTATTTTCAAGCATAACAGACATAAAGAATATATTTGATGTCGTTCAACACCTTTAATTCTTCGTCGGACATAAAAATCTCCCGAAATCAGTCAACCTTGAAAGTACCTGCCTCAATCTCATCAATCATAGCAAGACGCTTTAAGTGTCTGTCGCCCTCTTCGGGAGTATTGAGGAAAATTTCTGTAAACTTAACAGCATCTTCTTCGCTTGTAACTCTGCCGCCCATACAAAGAATATTTGCGTGGTTGTGTCTGCGTGTCATTTCAGCACAAAATTCATTGCTTACAACAGCCGCACGAATACCCTTAACTTTGTTTGCTGCCATTGAAATACCGATACCTGTACCACAGCAAAGAATACCAAGCTCACATTCGCCGCTTGCTACTGCTTTTGCAACTTTATAGCCGTAAACAGGATAATCAACGCTGTCTGTGCTGTAAGTACCAAAATCTTTATATTCAATACCCTTTTCGTCAAGATATTTTTTAATTGCGCAGATAAGGTTATATCCGCCGTGGTCACATCCAAGTGCTAACATTTCTTTTCCTCCATTTTCTTTTTAAGTTCTCTTTCAGCCTGCGGCAGTCTTAAATACATCGGCATAAGTTCCGCAGCCGAAAGCACTTCTCCGTCATTAAATTTTTGTACAGCAATTTCTGCTGTTGATGACGCTCTTTGAAATCTTATACTGATTGGTGCGAGTTCAACATTTGGTAATAATTCTTTCATAGCATTATAGCAAAGCTCCGCACCGTCACCCACAAGTATAATTCTTTCGTCATAGCTCTTAAGTTCTTCTGAAAGCTCGGCAACAGACAAAGCTCTGTCTTTGCAAAGTCTTTCGGGCTTTATGCCGTCACATTTGAAAAGCGCATTATAAACCTGCGAACAGCGAGCGTCCATAACAGAACAGATTATCCCATTTGCAGATTGCAAATTATACGCAAGGCTTTCAAGCGTCGATACCTCTATGCAAGGCAAATCATCGGCAAAAGCAAGTCCTTTAGCCGCTGCAACACCGATTCTTACACCCGTAAACGAACCCGGACCGCAGTTTACCGCAACGGCGGTAATATCTGTTGTCGTTAGGTTTGTGTTTGCAAGCAGACTTTCAACCATAGGCATAAGTGTTCTGCTGTGAGTAAGTTTTGTATTTATAAAGAACTCACCTATTATTTTGTTTTCGTCACAAATTGCGGTTGACGCAGCTGTGGCGCTTGTATCTATTGCAAGAATTTTCATTGCAGATCAACACCTTCAATTTCAAAAATTCTGTCATCATCATTTTCGCCCTTACTGATTCTGATTTTAATACAATCGGCAGGCAAAGCCTCTTCGATATTCTCACTCCACTCAATAATGATTATACCGTTATCAATATAATCAAAAAATCCTGTGGAATACAAATCATCCCATGTATTTACACGGTACATATCAAAATGAAAAATATTATACTTACCCGAATATTCATTGACGAGAGCGAATGTAGGGCTTGAAACATTTTCTCCTGCACCGAGCGCACCGGCAAGTCCTCTTGTAAAGGCAGTCTTGCCCATACCAAGACCGCCAAAAAGAGCGATTACTTCCGTGCCGCACAACTTTTCGGCAATTTTTGCGCCGAGTGCCTCTGTTTCACGCGCATTATGAGTATTTACAGTAATCATCAGAATAAACCGTTAATTTTTCCTTCCTCGGTAACATCAATTTTCTCTGCCGACGGAACTTTCGGAAGACCCGGCATTGTCATAATATCACCTGTATATACAACTACAAATCCTGCACCGTTTGAAAGTGTAAGATTCTTTACTGTGATTTCAAAATCCTTTGGAGCACCGAGAAGTGTTGGGTCATCAGAAAGCGAATATTGTGTTTTAGCAATACAAACAGGAAGTTTTTCACCGCCGAGAGCCTGAATCTGCTTCAATGCCTTTTCGGCAGCCTTTGTATAGTTTACTCTTGAAGCGCCGTAAATTGTTTTTGCAATTTTGTCAACCTTTTCTTTGATTGTAAGGTCATCTGAATAAATAGGAGCAAAATCAGACGGCTTTTCGCAAGCCTCTACTACCTTTTTGGCAAGTTCTGTACCGCCTTCTCCGCCCTTTGAGAATACATTTGAGAGAGCAAAGTCTGCGCCTTTAGATTTACAGTAACTCTCGATAAACTCAAGTTCCTCTGCTGTATCTGTACCGAACTGGTTGATAGCAACTACAACGGGAACATTGTACTTTCTCATGTTATCAATGTGAACGCCAAGGTTTTCAATACCATTTTTAAGAGCCTCAAGATTTTCTGCAGAAACCTCTGCCTTAGGCACACCGCCGTTGTACTTTAACGCACGGCAAGTAGCAACAATAACTACGGCAGACGGCTTAAAGCCTGCATATCTGCACTTGATGTCAAAGAATTTCTCTGCACCGAGATCTGAACCGAAACCTGCCTCTGTAATACAGTAATCGGCAAGTTTTAACGCAAGCTTTGTAGCACGAATGCTGTTACAGCCGTGAGCAATATTGGCAAAAGGACCGCCGTGCATAATAGCAGGGGTACCCTCGAGTGTCTGAACAAGGTTAGGTTTGATAGCGTCTTTAAGAAGAGCTGTCATAGCACCGTCAGCCTTAATGTCCTTTGCAAAAACAGGCTCGCCTGCATATGTATAAGCAATAAGAATATTACCAAGTCTTTTCTTTAAATCAGAAATATCGTCAGCAAGGCAAAGGATAGCCATAACTTCAGATGCAACAGTAATTATAAAGTGGTCCTCACGAGGAATACCGTTCACTCTGCCGCCAAGACCGACAACAATATTTCTCAAAGCTCTGTCGTTCATATCAAGACATCTCTTAATAAGGATCTGGCGAGGATCAATCCCGAGAACATTACCCTGCTGAATATGATTGTCAAGCATTGCACAGCAAAGATTGTTTGCAGAAGTAATAGCGTGCATATCGCCTGTAAAGTGAAGATTAATATCTTCCATAGGAAGTACCTGAGAATAACCGCCGCCTGCAGCGCCGCCCTTAATACCAAATACAGGGCCGAGTGAAGGCTCTCTTAGAGCGATTACAGCCTTTTTACCAATCTTAGCCATAGCCTGACCAAGACCTGCAGAAGTAGTTGTTTTGCCCTCACCTGCGGGGGTTGGATTGATAGCTGTAACAAGAACAAGTTTTCCGTCCGGCTCATTTTCCAAACGATTGGCAAGTTCGTCGGAAAGTTTAGCCTTATACTTGCCGTAAAACTCCAGCTCATCCTCTTTAATTCCGATCTGTGCGGCAACCTCTTTAATCGGGAGTAAGGTCGCAGCCTGAGCGATTTCAATATCACTTAACATATTGAAAATACCTCCGTTCAAATATATTTCTTTAATTATAACAAAACTTTCCCCCTCTATTATTCCAATAAGAAAATATATTTTACAATAGAATATAAAATACTCGGGTTTAATTGCTGCAGATTAGGTAATGTTACTTTGATGTATTCAGTTACAACGGATACTGTTGCGTTTAAAATCCAATATGGATAGATTTATAGTGCCACAGCAGGGATTGAGTTTTCAAGCTATTATTTGTTTAAAATCCAATATGGATAGATTTATAGCGCTCATTATCTTTAAACACCTTATAATCAATGTTATTTAAAATCCAATATGGATAGATTTATAGTTTTGGTTTAACTGCAACCCCGATAATCCTAATCATATTTAAAATCCAATATGGATAGATTTATAGTCTTTTCGCAATGCTTTTAGAAATTCATCACTTACACATTTAAAATCCAATATGGATAGATTTATAGCGGTTGTACGATCTGTCGCTGATAAAAATATTGCAATTTAAAATCCAATATTGATAGATTTATAGGTCACACAATCCTAATTCGTTCAAAGTACAACTTGCATTTAAAATCCAATATGGATAGATTTATAGTCGAAGGATACCACGCAAAGCATTACCGGAATAAACATTTAAAATCCAATATGGATAGATTTATAGAACGCAGAAGTTATCGGCGAAAGCGCAGTAGTTAAGGATTTAAAATCCAATATGGATAGATTTATAGTTTACACCCGACACACGCTAATTTTAGCGTGTTCGATTTAAAATCCAATATGGATAGATTTATAGTTTTTTCAATAAATTTTTGAGTTTACACCCGACACAATTTAAAATCCAATATGGATAGATTTATAGCTATTGCGGGTAATCCGTTGCTTGCGGTTTTTGTATTTAAAATCCAATATGGATAGATTTATAGGTCTTGGCAAGTTGACAAAGAAATGTTAAAAGACAAATTTAAAATCCAATATGGATAGATTTATAGATCGGTACAATTTTTAATTCTCGTGATTTTTCGAGATTTAAAATCCAATATGGATAGATTTATAGAAAAATTGATGAGGACAAAGCTTTGAATTTATTGAATTTAAAATCCAATATGGATAGATTTATAGATACAGAAATTAACGAAATTTATAAAAAACAAGGATATTTAAAATCCAATATGGATAGATTTATAGGTTCTTTTCAGCACTTGAACAATTAAACAAAATTTGATTTAAAATCCAATATGGATAGATTTATAGAAAATCTTCGGGATTTAGTACAATTTTACCACAATAATTTAAAATCCAATATGGATAGATTTATAGACTCAATAATTTTTAATGTTTTTTCATTTTTTAAATTTAAAATCCAATATGGATAGATTTATAGCTGATATTTTAGCTATCACAAAGTCAAGAATTGAAAAATTTAAAATCCAATATGGATAGATTTATAGTGCGTTTACTAATCCACGCACAAAAATGATAACAGAATTTAAAATCCAATATGGATAGATTTATAGATATTGATAGAAAGCAAGCCGATTATAATGTTATAATATTTAAAATCCAATATGGATAGATTTATAGTTAAAAATAAACATCTGTTTAAATAGTTGATGTCTAATTTAAAATCCAATATGGATAGATTTATAGTACAGCTTGACGGTTATACTACTGTGCCGTACTGGCATTTAAAATCCAATATGGATAGATTTATAGAAAGAATGAACATTCCATTTTAAACACTTTTTCATTATTTAAAATCCAATATGGATAGATTTATAGCTTTTTGATATTTCTTTTTGTATTGGTATGTCAAAATTTAAAATCCAATATGGATAGATTTATAGATCAGTACGCTGACGGCAGTGTAAACTTGACCGTATCATTTAAAATCCAATATGGATAGATTTATAGCGCTGAAAAAAACGAAATAAAAAGAATTTTGCAGAAATTTAAAATCCAATATGGATAGATTTATAGTAACCTTGTTTCATAATATTATCCCTTTCCGCCTTATTTAAAATCCAATATGGATAGATTTATAGTTTATTTCGTCCTCCTTAATCGCTCAAATATGACCATTTAAAATCCAATATGGATAGATTTATAGTCACCCGTGCCATCCCAGTATTTAAAATAATATACAATTTAAAATCCAATATGGATAGATTTATAGTTTTACATTTTAGCAACTCGTCTAATCTGAAACAAAATTTAAAATCCAATATGGATAGATTTATAGCTAAAGGTGTTTACTTTTGGATTTCTACAATAACCGCATTTAAAATCCAATATGGATAGATTTATAGCGCCTAAAAAGTTAAAATAATTAAAATCAAAAATAAATTTAAAATCCAATATGGATAGATTTATAGAGATTAATTGCAGCTATGCAGTTATACAGCTATGCATTTAAAATCCAATATGGATAGATTTATAGTTGCTTGACTGTTTGAACCGATACAGAGCGTTTAAATTTAAAATCCAATATGGATAGATTTATAGCCAAAAGCAAAATTAGTACCACCATTTTGAAAAGAATTTAAAATCCAATATGGATAGATTTATAGTCAATACAACAATTTGAAGTATAGTAAAATATTTTATTTAAAATCCAATATGGATAGATTTATAGGCCGTGAACTTGATTGCATTTTTCGTCATAGTCGAGATTTAAAATCCAATATGGATAGATTTATAGTGTAAATTCTATAATATATCAGCAGATTACATATTATTTAAAATCCAATATGGATAGATTTATAGATGCAAAATAACAAATCAAGAGTATATGAGTTACTTATTTAAAATCCAATATGGATAGATTTATAGTGATCACCTTCACAACCTTTTTGGTCAATCGGAAAATTTAAAATCCAATATGGATAGATTTATAGTTAGTAATCAAGTTTTATCCCCCTCCCGCAAGTGCATTTAAAATCCAATATGGATAGATTTATAGATTAAAAAAAATTGTATCAAATGATGTGTTGCCAGCATTTAAAATCCAATATGGATAGATTTATAGACAAGCCATTTTTAGCTTATTTACTGACTTTTACTTATTTAAAATCCAATATGGATAGATTTATAGTGACAAAAAAAGTAAAATCCAAAGTGCTTGAAATAAATTTAAAATCCAATATGGATAGATTTATAGAGCAAGAACATACATCATATGCACCTTGCCAATTAAATTTAAAATCCAATATGGATAGATTTATAGTTGAAGTGGAAAGCGACTTTGATGTAGAAACACTCAGATTTAAAATCCAATATGGATAGATTTATAGAAATACTGCTGAATATCAATTAATGTTTGCAACGTATTTAAAATCCAATATGGATAGATTTATAGTACGCTATGCCGTACTTCTCGCCGTTTTGTGCGTAATTTAAAATCCAATATGGATAGATTTATAGTCAATCTTAATTGTAATGTTGTTTTGTCTGATATAATTTAAAATCCAATATGGATAGATTTATAGCTGACATTTTAGCTATCACAAAGTCACGAATTGAGAAATTTAAAATCCAATATGGATAGATTTATAGATAATCGCCGATAAAAAACCCCTCTTCTGTTTTTAAATTTAAAATCCAATATGGATAGATTTATAGCTTTACGGAAATTAATGTAACATTAGTAGAATTATCATTTAAAATCCAATATGGATAGATTTATAGTTGATGGAATTTGCGATACAAAATTCCAAGTTTGAGAATTTAAAATCCAATATGGATAGATTTATAGAGGGTAGTTAATCCAGAGCTGATAGCTGTTGTAATATTTAAAATCCAATATGGATAGATTTATAGTTAGAATTAAAGTCAAGGTTTGCCTCGCTGGGAACATTTAAAATCCAATATGGATAGATTTATAGTATGTCCCCTTTAAAAAGATTATTCAACATATCAGGTATTTAAAATCCAATATGGATAGATTTATAGAATACAAACACGCTGCTTACGCTGCTGCGTAACTATTTAAAATCCAATATGGATAGATTTATAGTAATTCTAATTGTACAACACAGAATACCATTTTTTATTTAAAATCCAATATGGATAGATTTATAGCTGCTCTTCCTGCTCCTGCTGATTATCCTAGATTGGATTTAAAATCCAATATGGATAGATTTATAGTGTGTCGCTCCTCGTTGCGTTTTTCCATTTCAACAATTTAAAATCCAATATGGATAGATTTATAGGTGGGCGGATATGTCTACACAATTTGATTTTACTAATTTAAAATCCAATATGGATAGATTTATAGCTGAAAAAAAGCACCGCATAATTTTTATAATTTTTGATTTAAAATCCAATATGGATAGATTTATAGAGTGAAGACAAGAAATCATTTTCTTTGATTTCGGATATTTAAAATCCAATATGGATAGATTTATAGGCCGTGTTGGTATGTAAGAGGTTATTATCAACATTTATTTAAAATCCAATATGGATAGATTTATAGTCAGGCTTTTAAGTCTGAATTGATGTAATAATAATTGATTTAAAATCCAATATGGATAGATTTATAGAAAACAAGAAGAAAAATAATAAACCCCCTAATAGCATTTAAAATCCAATATGGATAGATTTATAGCCGTGGGATAAAATGATAAGTAATCATCGGCATTTTTCTGTGCTGTTTTGTCGATATACCAAATATTTATCAAATATTACTGTCATTTCAATATACCAAAAGCAACTATACCGATGATTACTTGATTTTTAGGTTCTGTCAACCTGCCGGGGGTTTTGTGCTATGTCAGGTCGACAATAAAAGCGTTACAAAAAATTTGATGTTTTATCATCCGTTTTTCCAAGAAAATCTTTATTCATCCACCGTTCTTCACGGGTATGAAACATTATTACCGAATCCTTGTCTTTTCTGATATAAACATCAAGTTCTTTTTGCAAAGCAAGTGAGTTTGCTTTACTTAAGTTTCCTTCAAAAACAGAGTTTTGAATATGTACAAGATATTTTTTGCAAATCTTAAATACCTTTGGAAGTATTTTTCTGCCCTTTTCATCACATATTATATCATATACAAGAATTACATACAATATTTACCACCACATTTCAAAGCCTTTATATTCTTTTTCTCCTATAATGTGCTTTATCAGTTTATAAAGTTCAAGTCTGATTAAGAATTGATAAGATACATTTTTATTAAGTTCTTTGTGAAAAATAGTTGTCTTTAATTTCTCGTCAAATTCAGATGTAATTATTCGTGACGCTCTTTCGGTAAGCTGCAAACCGTTAAGTCCTTCTACAAAACTGCTTTCTGTTATTTGTTTTCGATTAAGCAAAGAAAAGATCAGACGATCCGCAATCAGCGGTTTGAAAATTTCCGAAACATCAAGTGCAAGAGAATATCGCCTTGTACCCGGCTGATGAAGATAGCTTATTGTAGGATTAAGTTGGGTTTTATAAATTTCCGCCAGAGTTTTTGTATATACAAGAGAATTGACATATGAAATAAGGCTGTTAATCATATTGTCGGCAGGATGATAAACTCTTTTATCAAATTCAATATTCTGATCAATAATTACATTCCACGCTTTGTAATATTCCTGACGAATATTACCTTCAATTCCCATCAACTCTTCTATGGTTTCTACATCTGCAAGTTTTCTCCTCAAATTTTCAATAGCAGCCATTTGCTCTGACACATTCTTGCCTCTGCCGTTGTAGTATCTTAAGTTTCTGTAAATATTATAAGACGCAGCAACTATAAATTCTCTTGCTATTGATAATCTGTTTGAATAGTCGCCGTAAGCAAGCACTTGCTTAACCAAAAGCTGACCTGCAAGTTTTGTTTCCTTTGGGCAAAAACTTCCTATGTAAAATTGATAGTAATTGAAGAAATGTACAAGTATTTCGTATTTTGAAAATAAGTTCAGCAATTTAGATGTGACCGTTATTTCATTCATAATATAAATTTCTTTAATATTTTCTATCGGAAGATCTTTTACATTTCCGTCAATTGCAGTAAATCTTAATGTGTTGTCTTTTTGAGTTAAATTGCCTGACGAATATATGTAATAACTTTCCTGCATTTTATCACCTCAAATACAGCACAAATCATAGTAAGCACATGATTTGCAAATTCTTTTACTTTCAAATTTTGGCGGCAAAGCAGCCGATATAATTTTTACTATATCAGCTGCCGCACTTTCAAGCTCTCTTTCATCTTCTTCGCTAAGTTCAACATTAAGACTTTGCTTTAGCAAAGGATAATCAATTCTGCCTTTTATTCCCTCTACCCCACGCTTTTTCAGATAATAAAGATAGTATTTAAGTTGAGCAATACCCGCTTCCTCTATCTTTCTGCTTTTCTTTACCTCATGTAAAAGTTTATGCTCGGTAATAAAATCAATATTGATTGTGTTGTCGATCATAATATGTTTTTTCTTTTGCTTATAAGTAGTTTCATCTATAAGTTTTCCAATTTTGACATTTTCGTTTTCACTTTCCATTGCCAAACCGTTTGAAAAATACCACAGCTTTCTTTTACAAACATAGTAATAATAAATATGCATACCCGAAATATTATTTTCGTCCATAATCATACCTCATATAAAATTATCAGGTTCTCCGTTATCATCAGATTTATCTTGCTTTTTGGCTTTCTTTTCCTTATCAAATCTGATGCCGCATTCGGAATCATAACTGCTGTTAATAACAGGTAATTCAGTATATGGCATTTTTAATTTTTTTATTTCGTAATCGTCTATTCTGAATTTAGGTACGGAAACCGTGAAGCCAAGTATTTCTTCGTTTGCCTTAAGTTTATCATCTCTTGAATAAGTATCTGATTTTAAAACATCCAAAGCTTTTTCTATGGCACTCTCATTTTGATTATAAACATCAATCGGCACAGCGTCACTTCTGTCAATACTTCTTATTCCATCTTTTTTAAGAGAGAGATAATCGACATTTTCTTTATAATATTTATAAATTTTACGATATTCTTGAAAATATTTTGATTTTTCGATTTTTTCAACCGAAAGGTACTCATCTATAAGTTCTTTTTTAAGAACTTCAGAGATAATTCCGTCAACGCTTAAAATCGCCTGTTTTGACAACGAATGAATAGCATCGTCAACAAAACGATGTGCATTACCTTGAATTTCAGTAAATACAAAACAATTGGAAGATGAAAAGTCTTTATTACCCTTTCTGTTTACTCTGCCAAAGCGTTGGAACAGGGAAAATAAATCCGATAACTCGGTAATAAGAATATCAAAATCAATGTCAAGACTTGCTTCGACTACGGATGTTGAAATCCATATTTCAGGTATATTCATACTTTCGTTAGTTTTTTCAGAGGCTGCCAAAATCGCATTTTCTTTAGTTTTTCTGTCATTTTTTGTAAAATTGGAATGAAACAGATTTACACTTGCGTTAATATCCGAATTTTTTATTTCGGTATACATCTTATTTGCAATATCAATTGAATTGCAAACGACAAGATATTTTTTTACTTTATCGCATATTGTATCATCAAATATTTTTATAATATCGTCAGACTGCAAGTTTTTTTCATATACTTTTACATTATGCCTTAGCTTTCCTTTATCAGAAAAATCGGATGTTTTTACATCTGTTCCGAGTATTTTTTCAATCTCGTTCCTTACAAACGGAGGCAAAGTTGCGGTAATTACAGCCACTTTACCACCCAAAGTATGAATCATCTCAATTGCATAAATAATTGCAGCCAAAACATCAGGTGAATACATCTGTATCTCATCAATAATAAACTTTGAATATGACGCTACCGCAAGTTTGTATTCATAACCTGCATATTTCAATGCAAAGTCAAATATCTGATCAGGCGTACAAATTGTAATCGGAAGTGCAAGCTGTTTACTGCATTGTGCATACGCAAAATCATAATTTTTTCCGCTAATTATTGAATCTTCCAAA
>ULNK01007849.1_pt1 | contig 22367 bp, 16 predicted proteins | sample 1951911 | NCBI WGS metagenome assembly ULNK01 (sample SAMEA4835576, study PRJEB28245) | human gut metagenome | biome: gut microbiome; material: fecal sample | place: Denmark | collected 2008 | reverse complement strand
CAGATGGTGAAGGCAGCTCCGGCAGTGATGAACCATCCGCCGATAACGGAAAGAACGCCGGTGATGCGATAAACAGCACTGTCACGGCTCCATGCGCGGTCGGCCAATGAGCTACCCATGGCAACCATAAAGGTAACGTAAGTGGTGGAAAGGGGAAGTTTTAAAGAAGTTCCCACCGCGATGAGCAGACCGGCTAATACCAAATTGACAGAGGCACGTATCAAGTCGAATGCCGCACCGTTCTCCATAATCATCACATCCTTACTAAAACGGTTGTCGGCCCAGCGTTTCAAGTTGTCGGGCAATATCTTGGCAATATTTTCCGAAGCAGTCATGGTGGAGCGGACAATGCTACGTGCTACGGCTGATGAACCGAACATTTCGTCGCCTTCGTCCTGACGCGAAAGGTCTACTGATGTTTTTACTACATTTTGTGCTTTCTTCGAGGTAATCAGTGCGTACACCATGATGGCACCGGCCAGAAACAAGAATAAGAATGGAGTAGTGGCGGGGCCATTCAGCGAATCCATCAGATACCCCATCGGATTGCCGTTGCCATTGGCCATAAAGTCGGTATAAGCAGAGAAACCTGCCAAAGGCACACCAATGAAGTTGACCAGGTCATTGCCGGCAAAGGCCATGGCAAGGGCAAAAGTACCCAGCATAACGACTACCTTGAACACATTGATTTTACACCAGTGCAGCACTTGCATCAGAACGGTGAAGAACACAAAGCTGCAACTTACCAGCATCAGAGTGTTGTCTTGAATCCAGTGTTTGTTGTCGGGGGTCATAAAGGAAGAGTCTTTCAGTCCTTTTATCAGCATGAAATAGATAATGGCTGTTACGGCAACACCGCCAAACAGACCGATGGTGTATTTCAGTTTCTTGGTATAATTAAAAGTAAAGAGAAGGCGTGAGAGGTATTGCACCAATGTGCCGAAGAAGAAGGCTACGGCTACCGAGAGGAAAATCCCCAAAATGACGGACAATGCTTTTTCCGTATTCAGCAGGTCGGCAAAGCCTAACATGCCGGTTTCGTCTCCCGCTATCTTGATGAGGGCCAAGACGAAAGTACCTCCCAACAATTCGAATACCATGGATACGGTAGTGGAGGTAGGCATTCCTAAAGAATTGAAAATGTCCAGCAGGACGACATCCGTCACCATGACGGCCAGAAAGATGCACATCAGTTCCTGAAAGTAGAATTGCTCCGGGCGGAAAATGCCGTGGCGCGCGATGTCCATCATTCCATTGCTCAGCGTAGCACCAATAAAGATGCCGAGGGCGGCGATGACGATGATGGTCTTGAATGATGCGGCTTTGGCACCGATTGCGGAGTTCATGAAGTTCACTGCGTCGTTGCTGACGCCTACTACCAAATCGAATATGGCCAGCAGAAAGAGGAATACGACGATTCCCAAAAACATTGTTTCCATAAATTTTGTTCACTCTATTTTTAATGGGCGCAAAAGTAGGGGAGCCATGTTATGATGGAATGTCATACATGTTACATTTGTGTTACAATCCGAGTTTTAGGACAAATATGAATCGATAAATAATATTTCACCTTTTTGTGTGGAAGATATAAACTGAAAATTCATACCTTTGTAGCCCAAATACTTAATCTATTAAAAATGTCAGAGGCTAAGAGAATAAAAACCGCATTGGTATCGGTTTATCACAAGGAAGGTTTGGACGAGATTATTACCAAACTACACGAAGAAGGAGTAGAGTTCCTCTCAACAGGCGGAACACGACAGTTTATTGAATCACTGGGCTTCCCGTGCAAAGCGGTAGAAGACCTGACTACTTATCCCTCTATTCTGGGCGGACGTGTAAAGACACTGCATCCGAAAGTTTTCGGAGGAATTCTGTGCCGTCGCGGTCTGGAACAGGATATGCAACAGATTGAGAAATATGAAATTCCCGAAATAGACTTGGTTATCGTTGATTTGTATCCGTTTGAGGCAACTGTTGCCAGCGGTGCCGAGGAACAGGCTATTATCGAGAAAATAGATATAGGCGGTATCTCATTGATACGTGCTGCTGCAAAGAACTTTAATGATGTGGTAATTATTGCTAGCCAGGCACAATACAAACCGTTCCGCGATATGTTGCTGGAACATGGCGCTACTACTTCAAAAGAAGAACGTCGTTGGTTTGCCAAGGAAGCGTTTGCCGTTTCATCTCATTATGATTCGGCTATCTTCAATTACTTTGACGGTGGCGAAGGCTCTGCTTTCCGTTGTGCGGTGGAAGATCAAAAGCAGCTTCGTTATGGTGAAAATCCGCATCAAAAAGGTTATTTCTATGGTAATTTGGACGCTATGTTTGACCAAATTCACGGAAAGGAAATCTCTTACAACAACTTGCTGGATATTAATGCCGCCGTTGATTTGATTGATGAATTCGATGAAATTACTTTTGCTATTCTGAAACATAACAATGCCTGCGGTCTGGCTTCACGTCCTACCGTTCTCGAAGCATGGAAGGATGCTTTGGCTGGCGATCCGGTTTCAGCTTTCGGTGGTGTATTGGTTACCAATGCAGTGATTGACAAGGAAACGGCGGAAGAAATCAACAAGCTTTTCTTTGAGGTTATCATAGCTCCCGATTATGATGTGGATGCATTGGAAATTCTGGGACAGAAGAAAAATCGCATTATCTTGGTACGCAAGGAAGCTAAGTTACCTAAGAAACAGTTCCGTTCTTTGTTGAACGGTGTGTTGGTTCAGGAGAGAGACTTGGATGTGGAAACTGCTGCCGATTTGAAACAGGTAAGCGAGAAAGCTCCGACGGCTGCCGAAGTGGAAGATATGCTGTTTGCCAACAAGATAGTGAAGAACAGTAAGAGCAATGCTATTGTTTTGGCTAAAAACAAACAATTGCTGGCAAGCGGTGTTGGACAGACTTCACGTGTGGATGCCCTGAAGCAAGCTATCGAAAAAGCCAAATCATTTGAATTTGACCTGCATGGCGCAGTAATGGCAAGTGATGCTTTCTTCCCCTTCCCCGATTGTGTGGAAATCGCCGACAAGGAAGGTGTGAAAGCTGTTATCCAGCCGGGAGGCTCTGTAAAAGACGAATTGACGTTCCAGTATTGCAATGAACATGGAGTAGCCATGGTCACTACCGGAATCCGTCATTTTAAACACTAATATAATAGTTTGAGAGGGTGTGTCAAAAGGAAGATAACTGATTCCGGCTTTGACACATCCTCCCATTATACCTGTCAACTAAATAAAAATTATGGGATTATTCTCCTTTACACAAGAGATTGCGATGGACCTTGGCACTGCCAATACCATCATATTGAATAATGGAAAGATTGTAGTGGACGAACCTTCGGTCGTTGCACTCGACCGTCGCACTGACAAGATGATTGCCGTAGGCGAACGGGCTAAAATGATGTATGAGAAAGAGAACCCGAATATTCGCACAGTACGTCCTTTGCGTGATGGTGTGATTGCCGACTTTAATGCTTGCGAACAAATGATGCGCGGTTTGATTAAGAAGGTAAACATGGGCAATCGTTTCTTCTCTCCTTCATTACGTATGGTTATCGGTGTGCCTTCGGGAAGTACGGAAGTCGAACTCCGTGCCGTTCGCGATAGTGCGGAGCATGCTGGCGGACGTGATGTCTATTTGATTTTTGAACCTATGGCTGCTGCTATCGGTATTGGTATCGATGTGGAAGCACCCGAAGGAAATATGATTGTCGATATAGGTGGAGGTTCTACCGAAATTGCTGTTATTTCATTGGGCGGCATCGTGTCGAACAACTCTATTCGTATTGCCGGTGATGATCTGACTGCTGATATTCAGGAATATATGAGCCGTCAGCATAATGTGAAGGTGAGTGAACGTATGGCGGAACGTATCAAAATCCATGTAGGTGCGGCATTGACAGATTTAGGCGATGATGCTCCCGAAGATTATATTGTCCGTGGTCCTAACCGTATTACTGCCCTTCCGATGGAAGTGCCTGTCAATTATCAGGAGGTGGCACATTGTTTGGAAAAGAGCATTGCCAAGATTGAAACAGCCATCCTGAGCGCATTGGAGCAGACTCCTCCAGAACTGTATGCCGATATCGTGTTGAATGGTATTTATTTGGCAGGGGGCGGTGCTTTATTACGTGGCTTGGACAAACGTCTTACCGACAAGATTAATATTCCGTTTCATATAGCCGAAGATCCTTTGCTGAGTGTTGCCAAAGGTACAGGCATTGCGCTGAAGAATGTAGACCGTTTCTCATTCTTGATGCGATAAGAGACTAATGAAGAAATAAAGATGAGAAATCTGCTGAATTTCTTTTTAAAGTACAATTACTGGTTCCTCTTTGTTTTACTGGAGGTAATCAGTTTTGCTTTATTATTCCGTTTCAACAGTTATCAGGGAAGTGCATTCTTTACCTCTGCCAATCGGCTTGCCGGTGCGGTGTATGATGCAGCCAATAATGTCACCGGATATTTTCATTTGAAAACCATCAATGATGAATTGGTACAAAAAAATGTAGAACTGGAACTGCAAGTGGAACGCCTCCGTGAAACCCTGACGGAAGCGACGGGAGACAGCAGTGGCATCGAACAGATGAAGCAGGAAGCCTTGCAGGAATATGACATCTTCAAGGCGAGTGTTATTAATAATAGCATTACCCATGCCGATAATTATATTACTATAAACAAGGGAACGGCAGACGGTGTGCGCAGTGAAATGGGGGTAGTGAACGGAAGTGGTGTGGTAGGTATTGTTTATCTTACCTCTTCTCATCACTCCATCGTTATTCCTGTTTTGAATTCGAAAAGCAGCATTAGCTGTAAAATCAAGAAGAGTGATTACTTCGGCTTCTTGAAATGGGACGGCGGCTCGTCCGAGTATGCTTATGTGAAAGATATGCCCCGTCATTCATTATTCTCTTTGGGAGATACCATTGTGACAAGCGGACACAGTGCCGTGTTTCCGTCAGGAATTCCGGTAGGGACGGTAGATGATATAGCCGACAGTCATGATGGCCTGTCTTACTTGTTGAGAGTTAAGCTATTTACTGATTTTGCTCGTCTGAATGACGTCCGCGTCATTGCGAAGAAAGGGCAGGAAGAACAGTTGGAGTTAGAGAAACAGGTTAAAACGAATAAGTAGAGTGGACTGATGATTACTTACCTGCAAAGAATAGAGTGGTTTGTCGGGCTGGTGCTGTTGCAAGTGCTGGTGTTAAATCGTATGCATATAAATGGATATGCCACTCCTTTCTTTTTTATTTATTTTATTTTGAAGTATAATTCGGGTGTGAGCCGTAATACATTGATGGTATGGTCATTCTTGCTCGGATTGTCTGTCGATATTTTCAGTAACACTCCCGGTATGAACGCTGCTGCAGCTACGGTACTGGCTTTTATGCGTGAGCCTATCCTCAGGCTGGTGACATTGCGTGACAGTGCCGAAGACTTTGAGCCGGGCGTTAAGAGTATGGGCATTTTTCCTTACTTCCGGTATATTCTGTTGTGTACGTTCCTGTTTTGTACCATCTTGCTGGTGATAGATACTTTCTCGTTCTTTAATCTGCCTGTATTATTATTGAAAATATTGACAGATGCCTCCATTACAATTGTTTGTATATTATGTGCAGAGGCAATAAGGAGGAAGAAATAAGTGGAAAGAGATTATAATCTGGAAAAGCGGAAATATGTGATTGGTGGGTCGGTCGTTGTTATTGTACTGATTTACCTGATACGTCTTTTCACTTTGCAGATTATGAGCGAAGACTATAAGAAGAATGCGGACAGCAATGCTTTTCTGAACAAGACACAATATCCCAGCCGCGGTGTGATGTATGACCGTAATGGGAAATTATTGGTTTACAACCAGCCGGCATACGATGTCACCATGGTGATGAAAGAAGTGGTAAATCTTGATACACTTGACTTGTGTCAGACCTTGAATATTACTCCGGAATACTTTAAAAGGCGTATTCGTGAAATAAGGGACCGTCGTTCTAATCCGGGGTATTCTCCTTATACTCATCAGGTTTTTATGACCCAGCTGTCTGCCGAAGAATGTGGAGTGTTTCAGGAAAAGCTGTTTAAATTTCCCGGCTTTTATATTCAAAGGCGCACCATCCGACAATATAATTATAATTCAGCCGCTCATGTTTTAGGTGACATTGCTGAAGTTTCCAAGCGGGATATAGAGGCGGATGATTATTATGTGCGTGGTGATTTTATCGGTAAACAGGGGGTGGAACGCTCTTACGAGAAACAGTTGCGTGGAGAAAAAGGAGTGGAAATACTGCTTCGGGATGCTCGCGGGCGTATTCAGGGACGTTATATGGACGGAAAATATGATAAGACTCCTGTGCCGGGCAAGAATTTGAAATTGGGAATTGATGTGGAGCTTCAGATGCTTGGCGAACGACTCTTGGAAGGGAAAATAGGAAGTATTGTCGCTATCGAACCCGAAACGGGGGAGATATTATGTATGGTGTCTTCACCCACTTTCGACCCTCGGCTGATGGTGGGACGCCAACGAGGAAAAAACCATTTGGATTTGGCGCGCGATAGTTGGAAACCTCTATTGAACCGTGCTATTATGGGACAGTTTCCGCCGGGGTCTACTTTTAAGACATCGCAGGCGCTCACTTTTCTTGAGGAAGGTATTATTGTACCCGAGACACCCTATTCCTGTTATCACGGATTTGTACACGCGGGTCTTCGTGTAGGTTGCCATGCCCACGGTTCTCCTTTGGCATTGGTTCCGGCTATTGCCACTTCGTGTAATGCTTATTTCTGTTGGGGACTGTATCACATGATAGGAGCCAAGAAGAAATACGGTTCGGTGCAGAAGGCGATGTCTACCTGGCGTGACTATATGGTTTCGATGGGGTTCGGATATCCGTTGGGTGTAGACCTTCCGGGAGAGAAGCGGGGAATGATTCCGAATGCTGAATATTATGACAAGAATTATCGGGGCTCTTGGAACGGACTGACTATCATCAGTATTGCCATCGGGCAGGGAGAGGTGACTTTGACTCCGTTGCAGATAGCCAATTTGGGAGCGACAATAGCCAATCGTGGCTACTATGTTACTCCTCATGTGGTGAAGGAGGTGGAAGATGAACCGTTGGATACGTTGTATAGCACGAAACATTATACGAAAGTGAGTGGCCGACACTATGAAACGGTGGTACAAGGTATGCGTGCGGCTGTATTGGGCGGTACATGTCGGGGAGCCAATATTCCCGGCATAGAAGTTTGCGGTAAAACCGGTACGGCACAAAACAGGGGTAAAGACCATTCTGTTTTTATGGGCTTTGCTCCGATGAATAATCCGAAGATAGCCATTGCGGTCTATGTGGAGAATGGAGGATTTGGTGCAGTATATGGAGTGCCTATCGGAGCACTGATGATGGAACAGTATTTGAAAGGAGGATTGTCGCCTGACAGTGAAGTGAAAGCGAATGATATACAAAACAGGAGGATAGATTATGGCATACACGAGCGATAACATGTTGAAATCGATAGACTGGATGACTATTTGTATCTATTTAGCATTGGTTATCTTCGGATGGTTCAGTGTATGCGGAGCTAGTTATGACTATGGTGAGATGGACTTCTTCAGCTTCGATACGCGTGCCGGCAAGCAGTTGGTGTGGATTTCCTGTTCATTGGGGTTGGGCTTTATTTTGTTGATGCTCGAAGACAAGCTTTATGATATGTTTGCCTATATCTTTTATGGGGCAATGATGTTGCTGTTGCTTGCCACTCCCTTCCTGGCGGAGGATACAAAAGGTTCCTATTCATGGATTAAGTTTGGTCCTGTCAGTCTGCAGCCGGCAGAGTTTGCTAAGTTTGCTACAGCCTTGGCTTTGGCTAAGTTTATGAACGTCTATGGGTTTACGATGAGTAAGCTGAAGTATTCTCTTCCGGTAGTGGGAATGATATTGTTGCCCATGCTGCTTATTGTATTACAGCGGGAAACGGGTTCTGCATTGGTCTATCTGGCATTTTTCTTTATGTTATACAGAGAAGGAATGCCCGGTTCCATTCTGTTTGCCGGAATTTGTGCCGTGGTTTATTTTGTAGTCGGTATCCGTTTCAGTCAGGAGATGATGGTGGATGACTGTACATCGGTTGGAGAGTTTTCGGTCTTGTTGCTGATAACCGTGCTGTCTGCTTTGCTGGTTAATTCTTATTGTAAAAAGAAGCCGGTGGTGTGGTATATTCTTGGTTTTGGTGCAGGAGGTACCCTACTGGCATTACTTTTTTCTTATTATGTGATTCCTTTTGATATTACGTGGTTCCAATACGGACTGTGTGTGGCATTGGTCTTCTACCTTATATTTCTTTCCATGCGCGAGCGTATGCGTAATTATTTCTATATTGCCCTGTTTGCCATTGGTTCTGTGGGTTTTCTTTTCTCTGCCGACTATGTGTTTGAGAATGTGCTCGAACCCCATCAACAAGTGCGTATCAAAGTGGTATTGGGAATGGAAGAGGACTTGGCTGGGGCAGGATATAATGTGAACCAAAGCAAGATTGCAATCGGTTCGGGCGGACTGTTGGGGAAGGGTTTTTTGAATGGAACACAGACAAAGTTGAAATATGTTCCCGAACAGGATACGGACTTTATTTTTTGTACGGTGGGTGAAGAGGAAGGCTTCTTGGGCTCTGCCGTTGTTTTACTGCTTTTTATGGCCTTAATTTTAAGGCTGATAGTGATTTCTGAAAGACAACATACACGTTTTGGGCGTGTATATGGTTACTCGGTGCTGAGCATTTTCCTGTTTCATCTCTTTATTAATATAGGAATGGTACTCGGATTAACGCCGGTGATTGGTATTCCATTGCCTTTCTTCAGTTATGGAGGTTCTTCTTTGTGGGGCTTTACCATTCTACTCTTTGTGTTCTTGCGCATTGACTCGGCACGAGGAAGCCATTAAGGTTTTTCCAAACGGATTCCGACATCACTGATTCCTTTCAGTGGATTGTCTGTCATGATATGAACGATACGGATACTTCTGGAAGCACTGTCTTGGGCGATTGTAAAAGAAGGAGTATAGAGTCGGGTGAATTGATACAATCCGCCGGGGCCGTCTCCGTTCCAGTTTCCCGTTTCGTCGGCAAGGAACAGTTGCAGCGTATCAGTGGAATAGGTGAGCGTGTCTTTTGCACTTTGACTGATACCCAGCCATAAATCACGATAAGGGTAGTTTTCCTGATGTCGGATACCGATAGTCATCTTATACGTTCCTGTGGGTATTGAGGTCGGGAGGGTGTAAACAAGAGTATCACCCTTACTCCATCCCATTGTGGGGATGGATTGGTAAGAGTGATAAACAGTATTGCTGTTACATGCGGCCAATAGCAGACATACTATCGGCAGGCAGGCTATTTTATTCTTTGTCGGCCACAGGAGCTTGCGGTTTGGGTTTGTCATTCGGAGTCTGGGCATTGTTACCGTTATTATTTCCGTTTTTATTGTTGGTGGGAGTGGTGTTCTCACCATTACCGGGACGTCGGTTGTTACGGTTGCGCTCACGTCCGTCCTCACGGTTACGTCTTCCTTCAGGTCTGTTTTCTTTGTTCTCACGCGGTGGTCTGCCTTCGCCTCTTGGCGGACGGCCTTCCCCTTTGGGAGGTCTATTTTCTGCTTTGGGAGGTCTGTTTTCTGCTTTTGGCGGACGACCTTCTCCCTTCGGCTGACTGTCTCTGGGCTGCTGCGGTTTGTTGCCGTTGGTAGTAGCACCTTCGTTATTGCCGTTGCTCTCTCCTTTCCTCTTTTTCTTGCGGTTGTTATTATTGCCTTTACGTTTGTCTTTGTCAAAACGAGTCAGGCTTTCCTGTTCCACTAAGTCGACAGGCTGTTGCGGCTCATTCTTTTTGGCTGCTTCCAGCAAGCTTTCCGGTTTTTCGCCACGTCTATTCATATTTATGATTTCAAAGGCGCGTCGCGCGGGAATCGTCACGATATTTGCCATGAAGTTTTTATCAGTGGAGTAGGTGATGGTACCTTTCAGAATATCAGCCTTGAAGAAATAGAAAGTGCCGTCGATGGTTTCCAGTGTGATTTCCTTGCTTGGCAGGCGTTTCTGTGCTTCCACATAGGCATCTACTTCATAGTTGAGGCAGCACTTCAGCTTGGCGCATTGTCCTGCCAACTTCTGCGGGTTGAGTGAAATATCCTGATAGCGGGCGGCACTGGTGGAAACAGAGACAAAGTTTGTCATCCATGTAGCGCAACACAGTTCGCGGCCGCAGGGACCGATACCTCCGATGCGCCCGGCTTCCTGCCGTGCACCGATTTGTTTCATCTCGATGCGTACACGGAACGTCTCCGCCAATACCTTAATCAACTGGCGGAAGTCAACACGTTCGTCGGCAATGTAGTAGAAAATGGCTTTGTTGCCGTCTCCCTGATACTCCACATCACCAATCTTCATGTTCAGATTCAGATTAAGCGCGATTTGTCGCGAACGAATCATCGTATCATGTTCTTTGGTTTTCGCTTCTTCATATTTCTCCATATCCACCGGTTTCACTTTGCGGTAGATACGTTTGATTTCGACATCCGGTTTCAGGTTCGCCTTGCGCATTTGCAACGGAACAAGCCGTCCGGTCAGCGTCACTACTCCGATGTCATGTCCGGGACTTGCCTCTACAGCAACAATATCGCCTTTGTCCAGCTTCAACTTATTGCTGTTCTTGAAATATCCCTTGCGTGTATTCTTGAACTGAACTTCGACCATCTCCTGTTCCTCGGCGTTTCCGGGAATATCAGCCAGCCAGTCGTAGGTATTCAGTTGTTTATCCTGTCGTCCGCAGCCTTTGCAATACAAACAGCCGCTTCCGTTTTTCAATTTAAACTCATTATCCATAGTTGTTATATATATGTTATTTCTGCACCAGCAGCACAATCATTTTTAGCGAGAAATCAAAAAACACCATTTTGGCATTCACATTCTGCTCTATATGTTGCTGGGCTTCACTTAGTTCTTCCATAATTCCCATCACATTACGCTCATTGACAAACGGAGCGAAACGAGTGGAAAAGTTTTGTTCATCATTGCTCATATACACCAAGTCGTGTTGGCGGAAATTGAACATGAAGTTTTCACGTATCATGCGCTGGCAATAAGTAAGGAAGTTTTTCTGTCGTTCGCGTCCCATGCCTGCCACTCCTTCACTCCATCGTTTCATGTCGCGTATCTTTCGCTGATAGGACAGACGCATCAGACTGACAAACAGTTCGAAGAACAGTTTGTTTTCCTCGCTCAGGTGAATGGTTTCCAGTGCTTTCAGGAAATTACCTTCCGAGCGATGGGCAATATCATCGGCGTCTTGTGCCTGCAATCCGTATTTGCTTTGCAGCACTTTGGCTATCTCTGCTTCGTCGATACCGTGGATGTTGAACCGTTGCGTCCGGCTTTGAATCGTTTGCAAAAGCGCGTCCGGCTCTTCCGACACAAGGAGAAAAACGGTCTGCACCGGCGGCTCTTCCAACAGTTTGAGCAACTTGTTGCTACATTCCACATTCATCTTCTCGGGCAACCAGATAATCATTACCTTATAGCCTCCCTGACTGGATTTCAAACTGAGCTTGCGCATAATCTCGTCGCTCTCTTTAACAAAAATCTGTGCCTGTTGATTTTCAGCGCCCATTTCTTTTAACCAATGGTTAAGACCGAAATAAGGGTTGTTCATCACAAACTGGCGCCATTCCGAGATGAAATCGTCGCACACCGTATCTTTTCCGGCTTTCTTCTTGATGACAGGGAAAACAAAATGAAAATCGGGATGTGCCAGTTTATTGAACTTGGCACAACTGGGACATACGCCGCAAGCGTCATGTTCTCCACGGTTCTCACAACAAATGTAACGGGCATAGGCTATTGCCAAAGGCAACTTTCCTGTGCCTTCGGGACCGCAAATCAGTTGTGCGTGGGGAATTCTTCCCTCCTTCACCTCGGCAATGAGCCGTTGTTTTGTTTCTTCCTGTCCTATTACATCTTTAAAAAACATCTGTCTATATTAATATATTACTTTTGCTACTTCTTTTACACTTTCTACGGCGCTTACCGTATAAAAATGGATACTCGGCACACCGTGTGCTATCAATTCGCGGCATTGGTGGATACACCATTCCACGCCAAGGGCACGCGCTTCTTCATCAGTCTCGCATTTCACGGCTTCCGAGGCCAATTCTTGCGGAAGATCAATCTTGAACGTTTTCGGTATCATACTCAATTGAGATAACTTACCGAAAGGTTTGATTCCCGGTATGATAGGTATGTTGATACCTTCCTTACGGACTCTTTCCACAAACTCAAAGTATTTACGGTTGTCATAAAACATTTGTGTTACGGCATATTCAGCACCGGCTTCCACTTTTTTCTTCAACCAATAAATATCCTGCTCTATGTTGGGCGATTCCTCGTGTTTCTCGGGGTAACAGGCCACTCCGTAGCTGAACGGTGTTCCTGTCACTTTGATGGGAGAACCATCGATGAATACTCCCTTGTTGAAATCATTAATCTGCCCTTCCAGTTCCAGCGCATGACTGTATCCGTTTCCTTCGGGAACGAATGCAGACTCGTGCTTGGCTTTGTCACCACGCAATACCAACAGGTCGGTAATACCCAAGAACTGCAAATCCAGCAGCACATATTCCGTATCCTCACGAGTAAAGCCGCTACATAGGATATGCGGCACAGTTGTGATATTGTATTTATTTTGTAGTGCGGCGGCTACCGCAACCGTTCCGGGACGGCGACGCAACCGTGCGCGTTGGTAGAGACCATTTCCAAGGTCTTTATATACATATTCGCTGCGGTGGGTGGTGATGTTGATATATTTAGGATCAAATTCACGCAAAGTATCCACCGTCTTATAAAGCTTTTCAATGCCTGTCCCTTTCAGCGGGGGCAATATCTCAAAAGAAAAAGCCGTTTTATCGGTACTTTTTATTAAGTCAACTACTCTCATTCTTATATCTCGTCTCTTGTGCCTTCTCCGGCAAAATTACATATTTGGGCAAAAATAAGAAAAATATTGTAGTTTAAGGAGGTGAAAAGGGGATTTATTTTATCTCTGCCTTATAATAATGTGAAAACCATGTGGTAGGGAAAAAATCATCGGCACAGAACTGCAGTTTTCATGAGGGTAAACTAAAACCTTATCAGGTTGAAACGTTTCAACCTGATAAAACTGAATGAAACTATGGTTTGCTTAAAGGAACGGTGTAAACAGATTGGCAAACCAGCCTACAAAACGTTTCCAACCGGAGCGTTTTTTATATTCCTCTTTGGTGAGTAGTGTGCTGTCTTTCTTGTCGTTTTCAAACATGTTGCTCAATTCATGGGTTGTTCCTTTGTCAAAGATAAAAGCATTTACCTCGTAGTCGTAACGCAAACTCCGACTATTTAAATTGGTGCTGCCTACGGTACAGAACAAGCTGTCTACCATCATGATTTTGGAATGGTGGAACCCTCCGTTGTAGATATAGATTTCGGCTCCTTTTTTTCTGAGCTTGTTTGAGGTATAGAATGCCGCATCAGGGGTAAAGGGAATATCTGATTTTCCCGGAATCATGATTTCCACTTCTACGCCACGTTTCAAAGCTCGCTTGATAGCTTTCTTTATGCTATGGGTAGGGGTGAAATAGGGATTCACGATTTGCACTTTATGTTGTGCGGCATCCAGCGACTTGACATACATGCGGCGCATTATTTTGGGAGTTTTCCGAGGTACCCGGTCGACTATCGCCACACTCTTGCCACTTGTGTCAATGGAATCGTTGCGCAAAGGATAATATGCCGGCCCTCCGATATGCTGTTTGGTACTTTTGTTCCACATGTTCAGGAAGATATCCTGAAGGTTATTAACGGCATCACCTTCGATGCGGACATGCATGTCTCTCCAATCGCCTATTTCGGGTAATCCTTTAATGTAATAATTGGCTATATTCATCCCTCCGGTATAGCCTACTTTGCCGTCTATTACTACTATTTTGCGATGGTCGCGATGAAGGGCGTGATTGATGTACGGAAACTTGAAAGGATCAAACTTCACAATCTCAATTCCCTTCTTGCGGATGGCTTTCAGATGCTTTTTCTTCAGGGGCTTGTTGTTTGACAGGTTGCCGAAAGCATCGAACATGGCTCGTACTTCCACTCCTTCTTTTGCCTTTTCGCCCAATAAGTCGAACAGAGCATTGGCAATTGAGTCATTGCGGAAGTTAAAGTATTCCAGATGGATGTGATGTTTGGCTTTCCTTATTTCTTCAAAGAGGTCGATAAATTTGGTACGTCCGCTTTTTAATAGTTTCAGTTGATTGTTTTGGGTGATGGGAATACCTGATTCTTTCAGGTAACTGATTACAATAGAATCGCTGCTTGCCTCTTGCGCACGGACTGTTCCGCAACAGGAAAGGGATAGTATGAAAAGAATTGTTAGATAAGTATGCCTGGCTATATTGATTTTCATTGCTTTTAAAATTAAGGTCGCAAAGGTATCTATTATTCTAAAGATGACCAAGATATCGGCATTATTTATACTTAAAAGCGTGAAATAGAACAGGCAAATCGAGAGGGCTTTCTTCTTGTTTTGTGCTGATTTATGGGGGAAGTTGACAAATAGAACAGTTAATTTAGCATATAGACCTTTTTTACTTCATTTAAGTAAGGTAAATTTGCAGGAAAATACTAAAACTTAAATCTATGAAACTATTTTATCCTGTTATATTAGGTGCGTTCATGCTCATGTCGGCTTCTTGCAGTCATAATACCAAAGAGACTCAAAGAGTGCAGACAGTAAAGATAGATACAATCCTTTCTGCTGAAGGGCAAACTACTTTGCAATTTCCGGGAAAAGTGAAAGCTGCTCAGGATGTCAGCTTATCTTTTAGGGTAAGCGGAACGATAGGCAAAATATGTGTGGAAGACGGAGCCCGGGTGAGGAAAGGTCAGTTGTTGGCACAGCTTGACCCTACTGATTATCGGATACAACTGGAAGCGACTGAAGCCGAGTATCAGCAGGTCAAAGCTGAGGCTGAACGTGTGATGGCCCTTTATAAGGACAATGGCACTACACCCAATGCCAATGACAAGGCTGTGTATGGACTGAAGCAGATAACGGCTAAGTATCAACATCACAAAGACCAATTGGAATATACGCGTCTCTATGCTCCGTTTGACGGATTCGTACAAAAGCATTTGTTTGATGAACATGAAACGGTAGGGGCAGGGATGCCGGTTATCTCGATGATTAGTCTGGGTGCGCCGGAGGTGGAAATAAACCTTCCGGCAGCAGAGTATATCCGCCGCACACAGTTCAACCGTTATCATGCTACATTTGATATTTATCCGGGTGAGGTTTATCCTTTGGAATGTATCAGCATTACCCCTAAGGCAAACGCTAATCAGTTGTATTCCATGAGACTGAGAATTGTTCCGGATGGCAGTCCTTCTCCTTCTCCGGGAATGAATACAATGGTTACTATTGTCTGCAGTGCAGGTGACACTCGTTCTTTGTCTGTATCGAGCGGAGCTGTTTTGCGGAAAGACAGAAAGGCAATGGTGTTTGTTTATGATTCGTCGAAAGGAACGGTAAGAAGTTGTGAGGTGACTGTACTCAGGCTGTTGACCAACGGACGGAGTGTGATAACTTCGGATGCATTGCAACCGGGCGAACTTGTTGTGTCATCGGGGGCACATCACATAGAGGACGGAGAAGCGGTGAAACCTTTACCGCCGGTTACATCAACTAATGTAGGAGGGCTGCTGTGATGGATATTAGTAAATGGGCTTTTCAGAATCGGAACCTGGTTTACTTTCTAGTGGCTGTGCTTCTTTTGGGGGGCGTTTATTCTTGCTATGAGATGAGTAAGCTGGAAGACCCGGAAGTTAAAGTGAAACTGGCTATGGTGGTCACTACTTATCCGGGAGCATCGGCACATCAGGTGGAATTGGAAGTGACGGATGTGCTGGAAAAAAAGATTCGCACAATGGGCAATATAGACAATGTGGAGAGTTATTCTTATAATGATTTGTCTATTATTCAGATAGAATTGTTGAGCACGGTTAAGGATGAGGATGTAGAGCAATGTTGGGATATGTTGCGGCGTAAGGTGAGTGATGCTTGTGCTTTGCTCCCTCCGGGAGCAAGTACACCGATGGTGAAAGATGATTTCGGCAATGTATATGGGATGTTCTATGCTCTGACCGGAGACGGACTGACGGACAGGGAACTGTCTGATTATGCAGAACTTATCAAGAGGGAGGTAAGTGATTTGGAGGGTGTGGACCGAGTGGAGCTCTACGGCACAAGACCGGAATGTATCAACATCTCTTTATTGCAGGATCGAATGGCAAATTTAGGAGTGAAGCCTGCCGAAGTGCTTGCCACATTGAACGGACAGAACAAAACGACCTATACAGGATACTATGAGAATGGAGATAACCGTATCCGTGTAACGGTCAATGATAAGTTTAAAACGGTGGACGATATTGGAAATATGCTGATTCAGGGGCATGATGATGACCAGTTGCGCCTGCGTGATATCGCACGAATAGAAAAAAGTTATGAGAAGCCCACCCGCAATGAATTGTTTTATGATGGCGAACAGGCACTGGGATTGCTGGTGGCGGCCTCCAGCGGTACGGACATCATTAAGGTGGGAAATGCGGTAGCAAAGAAATTGGAACATTTGAAAGAGAATCGTTTGCCGGCAGGAGTGGAGTGTCATAAAGTGTTTTATCAGCCGGAACGTGTGGGGGATTCGTTAGGTACATTTGTTATCAACTTAATAGAGTCTGTAATTATAGTTGTGCTCATTCTGATGTTGGCAATGGGATTCAAAAGTGGGGTTATCATTGGAATAAGCCTGATAGTAACTGTGTTTGGCTCGTTCTTGTTCCTGCTGTTTGCCGGTGGCACGATGCAGCGTGTGTCTTTGGCGGCATTTGTGCTGGCAATGGGGATGTTGGTGGATAATGCCATTGTGATTATTGACGGTATTCTGGTTGACCTGAAGTCTGGGAAGTCCCGCATGGAGGCAATGACAGCCATTGGGAAACAAACGGCGATGCCATTGCTGGGGGCCACTCTGATTGCCATCATTGCTTTTCTGCCTATTTATATGTCACCGGATACGGCAGGAGTCTATACGCGTGACCTCTTCATTGTATTGGCAGTATCGTTATTGTTGAGTTGGATATTGGCATTGATTCATGTTCCCCTGATGGCGGACCGGAGGCTGAAAAGTGAGAAAACGACCGGGGAGGCGAATGTCAGAGTGTACAAAGGACGTGTTTATGTTTATTTGAGGACTGCCCTTCGCTTTGGCCTGGCTCATCGTTGGAGTTTTGTATTTGCCATGGTCGGTTTGTTGGGATTGTCGCTTTGGGGCTATGGTTATATGAGACAGGGATTCTTTCCTGATATGGTCTACAATCAGCTTTATATGGAGTATAAACTGCCCGAAGGAACTAATTCTACACAAGTTGTCCGTGATTTGCAGGAAATCGAGGCATATTTGAAGGGCAGGGAGGAAATAACTCATGTTACAATTTCTGTTGGCGGAACTCCCGGACGGTATAATTTGGTACGGAGTATCGCCAATCCTTCTTTATCTTATGGGGAATTGATTGTGGATTTTACTTCGCCGGAAGAACTAGTGGAGAATATGGATGAGATTCAGTCTTATCTGTCACGGGCATACCCTGATGCTTATGTCAATTTGAAGCGTTATAATCTGATGTTCAAGAAATACCCTATCGAGGCGCAGTTTATGGGGCCTGACCCGGCAGTATTGCATCGTTTGGCAGACAGTGCACGCCATATTATGGAGAATACCCCCGAGGTACGTCTTGTGACAACAGACTGGGAACCGCAAGTCCCGGTGCTGACTATAGAATACGACCAGCCGGCTGCGCGCGCTTTAGGACTGAGCCGTAATGATGTCAGCCTTTCGCTGCTGACTGCTACCGGTGGAATCCCTATCGGTTCATTCTATGAGGGAATCCATGCCAATACAATTTATCTGAAATGTCTGAATGAGGAAGGCGACCCGATAGAAGACTTGGGTAATACGCAGGTGTTCTCTTCCCTGCCTTCGCTCAATGGCCTGCTGAATGAAGAAATGATGGTAAAACTAAAAGCGGGTACACTGTCAAAAGAAGAACTTGTGGAAGGAATCATGGGTAGCACTCCATTGAAACAAATCAGCAAAGGGGTAGACGTCAGATGGGAGGACCCTGTGGTGCCGCGCTATAACGGACAAAGAAGTCAGCGCGTGCAGTGTTCTCCGGCTCCGGGACTTGAAACCGAACAGGCACGATTGGCCGTTGCTTCGCAGATAGAGAACATTCCTTTACCCGAAGGTTATACATTGTGTTGGCAGGGAGAAAAGATAGCCAGTACGGATTCTATGAAATATTTGTTTAAGAATTTTCCATTAGCTGTTATCCTGATGATTGCTATCTTGATTATGCTGTTTAAGGATTATCGTAAACCGATTATTATTTTCTGTTGTATTCCTCTTGTTTTTGTGGGAGTGGTAGCAGTCATGCTACTCACCGGAAAGACATTTAACTTTGTTGCGATAGTGGGGACGCTGGGATTGATAGGTATGCTGATTAAAAATGGTATTGTACTGATGGATGAAATAACGTTGCAGATAGGCCGGGGAGTTGAACCGATGACAGCATTAATCGATAGTTCGCAAAGTCGTTTGCGCCCAGTGATGATGGCTTCTCTGACTACTATTCTGGGCATGATTCCTCTACTGACAGATGCTATGTTTGGTTCATTGGCAGCCGCCATCATGGGAGGATTACTGTTTGGTACACTCATAACATTACTGTTTATTCCTGTTCTTTATGCATTATTTTTTCATATAAAACAGACAGACAAATGAAAAAGATATCTATTCTGATTGGTGCTTTGATTTGCTCATTGCCTCTTTTTTCTCAAGAAGTATTGAGTTTGGAGCAATGCCGTGAGATGGCTCTTCGATACAATAAAGAAATAGCAGCTTCTGCCCGGCAGACGGAAAGTGCACGATATATGGTCAAAAGTTATAAAGGAAACTTTTTCCCGAATATTACAGCGGGTGGAACCGGTATATATAGCAGCGCCGACGGACATTATGGCATAGCAGGAGGAAATCTGCCGGTATTTATGCCCAATGCATCCGGCCAATTTCTGCCGAATGGTGGTTTTGCCTATTTCCCGGGAATTGATTTAAAGTATAAAATCGGGCTTGTCTATATGGGTGGCGTGGAAGTTGAACAACCCCTCTACATGGGAGGAAAGATTACGGCAGCCTATAAAATGTCTGTATTGGGTAAGGAGATGGCACAGATGAACGAAACCTTGACTGCTACTACCGTTATTTTAAATACAGATAAGGCGTATGCCCAAGTGGTTAAAGCAAGGGAAATGAAGAAAGTGGCTGATAAGTATCATGCCGTGCTGACCGAGTTGCATAAGAATGTGGGGAGTGCATACCGTCATGGGTTAAAGCCTCAAAATGATGTGTTGAAAGTGCAGGTGAAATTGAATGAAAGCGAACTCAATATGCGAAAAGCGGAGAATGCATTGCGTCTGGCGACAATGAATTTGTGTCATTTCATAGGAAAACCTTTGATAGCCGATATACAGGTTTCGGGAGACTATCCTGAGGTAAAAGAGGATATGATGATGCAGGTGTCAGACATTACAGCTCGTCCCGAATATGGTATCTTGAACAAACAAGTAGACATGGCAAAACAGCAAGTGAAATTGAACCGTAGCGAACTGTTGCCTAAGGTTGGCGTTAAAGGCTCATATAATTATATTCACGGTTTGGAAGTGAATGATGAAACATTCTTGTATAAAGGAGGATTCTCTGTCTTGCTGAATGTCAGTGTCCCTCTTTTTCACTTTGGCGAACGTATCAATAAAGTGCGTGCCGCCAAAGCTAAGTTGGAACAGACTCGCTTGGAACAGGCTGATATGAATGAGAAAATGCTGTTGGAGCTGACTTTGGCGGTCAACAATCTGGATGAGGCCCGTTTGGAAAGTGAACTTTCCGACCGTTCCCTTCAACAAGCGGAAGAGAACATGAGGGTCAGCAAGAAGCAGTATGAAGTGGGCTTGGAAACTTTATCAGATTATCTTGAAGCTCAAACTTTATGGCAACAGGCTTATAGTACACAAGTGGACACTCATTTTCGACTCTATTTGAGTTATGTGGAATATCTGAAGGCTACCGGAGCTTTGTCACCAAGTGATTAAAGGGGAAAAAAATGAGAAAAAGCATAATGGAATTTGTTTCTTTTAATATTGTTCGTATATTTGCGAACGATATACAAAATATGGAAGAAAAGAAAGACTATACAGTTACGCAAGAGCAGTTGGCAAGATTTGCCAAAGCATTGGGACATCCTGCCCGGATTGCCATTATGCACTTTTTGGCAAAGCAGAAAGCGTGTTATTTTGGGGATATTCACGAAGAGCTCCCTATCGCTAAAGCAACGGTGTCCCAACATTTGAAAGAGTTGAAAGATGCCGGACTTATACAAGGAGAGGTGGAAACGCCTAAAGTGAAATATTGCATCAACCGGGAGAATTGGCAGCTGGCTCGTGAACTCTTTAAGGAGTTTTTCGGGCAATGTATCTGTAAATCGGGGGAGTGTTGCTGATAGTCCCCTTTTTTTAATCTTGATGTTCGTTGTTTTGCGAATTACGTTTAATGTGATAAATTTATAGATTATGGAAATTAAAGTATTAGGAACAGGTTGCGCAGGTTGCAAAGCCTTGTATGCCACAGTTGAGCAAGTAGTAAAAGAATTGTCTTTGGAGGCGGTAGTTACCAAAGAGGAAGATTTGATGAAGATTATGGAATACAATGTAATGACACTTCCGGCTCTTGTAGTAGATGGTAAAGTAGTGGCAAAAGGCAAACTTTCAGCCAAAGAGGTAAAAGAAGTATTAACCAAGTAAATCAGATTGTGATGAAACGCTTTTTGTTCCTTACTATTGCTTGCTTGTTTTCTATTTGGGGAATGGCTCAGGTTGCGACAGATACCTATGTGGAAGTTCTTTATTTTCATGGGAAACAACGTTGTGTGACTTGTAAAGCCATTGAGAAACACACGAAAGAAGTAGTTGATACAGATTTGGCGGAATTGGTCAAAAATGGCAAACTTCGTTTCAAGGAAATAGATATTTCAACTCCTGAAGGTGAAAAGCTGGCAGAGAAATATCGTGTAAGCTGGTCATCTCTTTATGTTAATAAATGGAAGAACGGCAAAGAAGAACGTAACGATATGACACGCTTCGGCTTTCAAAATGCCCGAAACAATACAGTGGCATTCAAGAAAGAATTAAAGCAGAAAATCAATCAGTTGCTAAAATAACGCAGTTTTATGGAATACTTACAAACATGGTTGGATAATAGTGAAATACCTGTTATTACCGCTTTTCTGCTAGGTCTGCTGACTGCTGTAAGTCCTTGTCTATTGGCTACCAACATTACCGCTATCGGATTTATCAGTAAGGATATAGATAACCGCAACCGGATATTTACAAATGGTATTCTATACACTTTAGGGCGTGTATTGGCTTATTCCGCATTAGGCGCAATACTTATCGCAATACTCCGAAAAGGTGCGGATATGTTTGCCATACAAAAAGGTATCAGCGAATGGGGAGAACTGCTGCTTGCTCCTGCCTTGGTGTTGATAGGGTTGTTTATGCTATTCGGCGATAAATTGCAATTACCCAGGTTCGGATTTTCCGCTACTGAAAAGACAGAAAAACTAAAAGGCTCATGGGGCAGCTTGTTGCTGGGGATATTGTTTGCCATGGCATTTTGTCCTACCAGTGGGCTATTCTATTTTGGTATGCTTATTCCCATGTCGGCTATGGAAAGTGAGGGGTATTTGTTGCCTGTCATTTTTGCATTGGCAACAGGGCTTCCGGTTATGCTTGTTGCTTGGATCTTGGCATACAGTGTAGCAGGGATAGGAAAGTTTTATAATCGGGTGCAGACTTTTCAGAAGTGGTTCAATTATGTGGTAGCTATACTGTTTCTCTTGGTAGGCATTTATTATGGATTGATAAATTGGGGTATAATATGAGGATTTTGATTTTATGTACAGGAAATAGTTGCCGCAGTCAAATGGCGCATGGCTTCCTGCAATCGTTTGATAAGAATATACAAGTGCTTTCGGCTGGTACGCATCCGGCAGAGAAAGTTAATCCTTGGGCTGTTGAAGCAATGGCAGAAGTTGGTATTGACATAAGTAGGCATATTCCTACCGATGTGGCAACTTATTTAAGTGACACATGGGATTATGTGATAACCGTATGTGGTAATGCTAA
>ULNK01028456.1_pt1 | contig 23154 bp, 20 predicted proteins | sample 1951911 | NCBI WGS metagenome assembly ULNK01 (sample SAMEA4835576, study PRJEB28245) | human gut metagenome | biome: gut microbiome; material: fecal sample | place: Denmark | collected 2008 | reverse complement strand
TAGCCGTAGCCGGTTTCCTTAACGACACGATCGCCTACCCCGACATTGCCCGCATTGTTTCTGAAACAATGGAGCACATAGAATTTATCGAGTCCCCCGAATATGAGGATTACGTCCACACAAACAAATTAGCCCGCAATTATGCGACCGAACTTGTTAAATCATATCAATAAAAAATAGCATTCTTAATGGAAACATTCTTAATAAAAACAGTACAACTACTATTAAGCCTCTCCATATTAGTCATTTTCCACGAATTCGGACATTTTATATTCGCCCGAATGTTCAAGGTTCGGGTTGAAAAATTCTATCTGTTTTTCGATCCGTGGTTTTCTCTTTTCAAATTCAAACCTAAAAACAGTTATACCGAATATGGAATCGGCTGGCTACCGTTCGGAGGATATGTGAAGATTTCGGGAATGATCGACGAATCGATGGACAGAGAACAAATGAGCCAGCCGCCCAAACCGTGGGAATTTCGGTCGAAACCGGCATGGCAAAGGCTCCTAATTATGGTAGCGGGCGTTGTATTTAATTTCATTTTGGCCGTCTTCATCTATTCGATGATCGTCTACACATGGGGAACATCTTATATACCGTTCAAAAACGCTTACGCTGGCATGGAATACTGTGAGTCGGCAAGAAACATAGGATTCCAAAACGGAGATATTCCTCTCTCGGCCGACGGTGTCGATTTGAATTACATGTCGAGCGAGACCCTTCAAAAAATAGTAGACGCCAAAGAGGTGAAAGTTTTGCGAGATAACGATACAGTAACCATCGAAATCCCCAAAAACTTTATGTTGCGATTGATCGATAAAGAAGAACTGTTCGCATTATACCGTATTCCTTCTGTCGTGTTCGAAGCCTCCCCCAACACCGGAGCAGCACGAGCCGGTCTGCAAAAGGGAGACCATATAGAATTGATCGATGGAGAAAAGGCATCATCGCTAAATGAAATGCACAAAATACTGGAATCCAAAGCTAACACCAGCGTGTCGGTTGTCTACTCCCGAGGCTCAGAAGTGAAAACGACAGAAATCATGACAGATTCTTTGGGACGATTAGGCATAGCCATTGCTCCTTTGAGCGATAGTTATGCAATAGTCACAGAACATTATGGATTCTGGGAATCTTTTCCCAAAGGAATAGAATTGGGAGTGGACAAATTGAAGAGCTACGTGAGTAGTATGAAATATGTATTCACCAAAGAAGGAGCTCAAAGTTTAGGAGGATTTGGAGCTATCGGAAGTATATTTCCGGCAACATGGGACTGGGAGGCTTTTTGGAGCATGACGGCATTTCTCTCGGTCATATTAGCCTTCATGAATATTTTACCTATTCCTGCTCTCGATGGAGGACATGTCTTATTCCTATTATACGAAGTGATTACAAGAAGGAAACCGAACGATAAATTTATGGAATACGCACAAATGGGAGGCATGCTCTTCCTATTTGCATTATTGATTTATGCTAATGGAAACGATATATTCCGATTTTTCTTTAAGTAACAGACTATGGACTATATTAAAATAACATTAAAACCGGGGAAAGAAGACTCGTTCCACAGATTCCACCCATGGGTATTCTCAGGAGCGATATATCGCTTTGAGAAACAACCGGAAGAAGGAGATATCGTCGAGGTAACAGACCATCAAGGAAATTTTATCGGTATAGGCCAATACCAAATCGGGAGTATTGCCGTTCGTATATTGACTTTTAAACAGGAAGAAATAAACGAGCAATTCTACTTCAAACGATTGCAAGAGGCATATAATGTGCGATTAAGTCTTGGTCTCCTTAACGGAGAGTATAACAATACCTGCCGATTGGTGCATGGAGAAGGAGACAATTTACCGGGGCTTATCATCGACTTATATAATAAAACGGCTGTCATGCAAGCTCATACACCGGGCATGCATTACGCCCGTCATCAAATAGCCCAAGCGTTGAAATCGGTTTTGGGAAATGCGATAGACAACATCTACTACAAATCGGAAACTACTCTCCCCTATAAAGCAGAACTTGATGCAGAAAACGAATATCTGTTGGGGGGCGACGCTCCTAACATCGCCACGGAAAACGGACTGAAATTTTATGTCGATTGGGTTCGTGGGCAAAAGACCGGGTTCTTCGTCGACCAACGGGAAAACCGGGCCTTGCTCGAACGCTACGCTCACGGACGATCGGTTTTAAACATGTTCTGCTATACCGGTGGTTTCTCTTTTTACGCCATGCGGGGTAATGCCAAATTGGTACATTCGGTCGACAGCTCTTCGAAAGCTATCGATCTGACCTGCAAAAATGTAGAGTTGAACTTTCCCGGAGATAACAGGCATCAAGCATTTGCCGAAGATGCGTTCAAATTTTTGGATACTATGGGAGATCAATATGATTTAATTATTCTCGATCCGCCGGCATTTGCAAAACATAAAAAAGTATTGAATAATGCTTTGCAAGGTTATCGAAAACTGAATGCAAAAGCATTCGAAAAAATTCGTCCGGGAGGAATATTATTCACATTCTCTTGTTCGCAAGTAGTAAGTAAAGAAAATTTCAGATTGGCTGTTTTCAGTGCCGCAGCACAATCGGGACGCAATGTCCGCATTTTACACCAACTGACTCAACCCGCCGACCACCCGGTTAATATCTATCACCCGGAAGGTGAATATTTGAAAGGGTTAGTCTTGTATGTAGAATAAACCAAATTTCAAAAAATCACGTTATATGAAAAAAATTGTTTGTACAATGGCTTCATTGCTTATCTTAGCATCTTGTGCTACCAAACAGGAAAAAGACGACTTCGATTACACCGTAGAATCGTTTGCCGATCTTGAAATCCTGCGTTACAAAGTTCCCGGATTCGAGGAATTATCTTTAAAACAAAAAGAATTGGTTTATTACCTCTCCGAAGCTGCGGCATACGGCCGGGATATACTTTATGACCAAAACGGAAAATGGAACTTGGCCATTCGCCGCACTCTCGAAGCAATCTATCAAAACTATACCGGAGACCGCGAAAGTCAGGATTTCAAAAATTTTGAAGTTTATCTGAAACGGGTGTGGTTTTCAAATGGAATTCACCATCATTACGGCTGTGACAAATTTGTTCCCGAATTTTCACAAGAATTTTTTACCGAAGCTGTTAAATCGCTCGACCCTAAAACACTTCCTCTAACTACTGGTGCAAGTGTAGACGATCTAATCAATACATTGACTCCTGTTATTTTCGATCCCTCGGTCATGCCCAAACGAGTAAATCAAGCTGCCGGTGAGGACCTCATCGTCACCTCGGCATGCAATTATTACGATGGTGTGACTCAGGCCGAGGCAGAAGCGTTTTACAACAAAATGAAAAATCCCAAAGACGAAACTCCTATCTCGTACGGACTGAATAGTCGTTTGGTAAAACGTGACGGAAAAATCGTAGAAGAAACCTATAAAGTGGGCGGACTCTATACCGAAGCTATCGAGAAGATTGTATATTGGCTCGAAAAAGCTGCCGGCGTAGCAGAAAACGAACAACAGAAAGAAGTCATCGAGAAACTCATCGATTATTACCAAACCGGTGATTTGAAACAATTCGACGAATATGCCATTCTCTGGGTAAAAGATCTCGATTCCCAAGTAGATTTTGTCAACGGCTTTACCGAAACTTACGGCGATCCATTGGGCATGAAAGCGAGCTGGGAATCTATCGTCAACTTTAAAAATCTCGAAGCATCGGAACGGACTCATACGATCAGCGATAATGCTCAATGGTTCGAAGACAATTCTCCGGTGGATTCTCGATTTAAAAAAGATAAAGTAAAAGGTGTTTCAGCCAAAGTAATCACAGCGGCAATGTTGGCCGGAGACTGTTATCCCTCCACTCCCATAGGTATCAATTTACCCAACTCTAACTGGATTCGTCACATTCACGGATCAAAATCGGTAACGATCGAAAACATTACCGAGGCTTACGAGAAAGCCGCACAAGGTAACGGATTCAACGATGAGTTCGTATGGAGCGATACCGAACGGAATTTGATGAATAACTACCTCTTCCAAGCCGACAACCTTCACACCGATTTACACGAATGCTTGGGTCATGGATCCGGTAAATTGTTACCCGGTGTAGATCCCGATGCATTAAAAGCATATAGCTCCGCATTGGAAGAAACTCGTGCCGACTTGTTCGCTCTATATTATATGGCCGATTCCAAAATATTGGAATTAGGTCTTCTTCCTTCGGAAGATGCTTACAAAGCAGCTTATTACAAATACATGATGAACGGACTCATGACTCAGCTCACCCGCATAGAACCGGGAAAAAACATAGAAGAGTCGCACATGCGTAATCGCCAATTAATCGCCCGTTGGGCCTACGAACATGGTAAAGCCGACAATGTCGTGGAATTTGCTAAACGTGATGGAAAAACTTACGTTGTCATCAATGATTATGAAAAACTACGGAGTTTGTTCGGTAAATTACTGGCCGAAGTACAACGGATAAAATCGGAGGGTGATTACGAAAGCGGTAAAAACTTAGTCGAGGAGTATGGAGTAATTGTCGACCAAGATTTGCACAATGAGGTATTGGCTCGATATGAAAACCTACACATAGCTCCGTACAAAGGATTTGTAAATCCAGTCTATACACCTGTCACCGACGAGAACGGGAATATAACCGACATACAAATCTCCTATAACGAAGGATATGCAGAGCAAATGTTGAGATACTCCAAAGACTATTCTCCTCTGCCTATCTATACGTCTATACCCGTTGTTTGTAAATAATCGATACAACGATACTACCCTCACCCCGATATATGCCAGATATATCGGGGTGCTCTTTTTCTACAAAACATCTTTACTCGCTTATTTTTAATTTGTATCTTGCAAAAAATTTCGATTACACATCATGCAACAAAAAATCAAAAACATAAAACTTAAATTCAGACAGGCGATGAACGGGATCGTTTCCCAAAACATGAGAAATCTCGGAGCCAACTACAAAATAAACTTTGGACTAACATTACCCCTGTTAAAAAAAATAGCCGAAGAGATACCGGCGGATGCTCAACTGGCAAATGCTTTGTGGAACGATACTGCCGTGCGTGAATCGATGATGCTGGCGCCTATGCTCTACCCCTCAGATGAATTTAACGAAGATGAAGCAGAAAAGTGGGTCACGAATATGCCCAATATCGAAATTGCCGATATGTGCTGTAAAAGCCTGTTCCGCCGACTCCGATTCGCACCTCGAAAAGCACTGTCATGGAGTCTCTCCGACAAGATGATACGACAGTATACCGGATTGCAGTTAGCGACAGCTTGGCTTATCGACCACCACGAAATAAACGACATTTCGATATTCGAGCAGATAGCCGATATCGCACTAAAAAAAGTGGCAGACCCAAATGTCAATTTAGCTTTTCCTGCCGTCAATTATCTCAAACAAGCCATGCATCATGACAAACTTTCTGTCTATATTCTGTCGAATTCAAAAAACTCATTCGAGAACAATGAGTTATACAGTAACTTATTCGATGAATTAAACCAAGAAAAGGAACTGTTCAAAGAATTTTCGAGATACGATTCAAACTGAATTTGTTTTGCTTGTAATACAAAAATAGCTAAATTTGTAACATAGGTTGTTTACCATGCCAGAAGAAAAATCAAAAGAAACTGTAAAACAGTTGTTTATACAATTTTTAGAATCCCGGAATTTACGAAAAACCCCGGAACGGTTTGCTATATTGGAGAAAATATACACGACAACTCAACACTTCGATGTAGAAACTCTATATGAAGCTATGATCCAAAATGGATACAGAGTAAGCAAAGCCACGGTCTATAACACGATAGATCTGTTACTCGAAGCCAACTTAGTGCGCAAACACCAATTCGGGAGTAATCTGGCACAGTATGAACGAGTATATAATGCCAACCATCATCATCTCATCTGTATGAAATGTGGTAAAGTCAGGGAAGTAAAAGATTTGGATTTGATGTCCAATTTGAATACTCGCAAATTCAATAAATTCAATACATCGTACTATACCCTGTATGTCTATGGCATTTGTAGCCGATGTAGCAACAAAAACAAAAAAGATAAAATCGAAAAGAAATAAACCGAATTAAAGTTTACATAACACTCAAATTATGAAAGTCGATGTTCTCTTAGGATTGCAATGGGGCGACGAAGGTAAAGGTAAAGTCGTTGATGTATTGACACCCAATTATGATATAATCACTCGCTTTCAGGGAGGCCCCAATGCCGGCCATACACTGGAATTCAAAGGCGAAAAATATGTTTTACGCTCTATTCCTTCGGGTATTTTTCAAGGAGGGAAAATAAATATCATCGGGAATGGCGTAGTTTTGGATCCTATTCTGTTCAAAGAAGAAGCCGAAAGTTTAGCCGAAAGCGGACACGATCTCACCCAATGCCTCTACATTTCAAAAAAAGCTCACCTGATTTTACCCACACACCGAATTCTCGATGCTGCTTATGAAGCTGCGAAAGGAAGCTCCAAAATCGGGACCACAGGAAAAGGTATCGGACCCACCTATTCCGATAAAATCAGTAGAAACGGTGTTCGCGTAGGCGACATATTCCTCGATTTCAAAAAAATATATACCACTGCAAAAACTAAACACGAAAATATTCTTCGATCTCTTAATTACGATTACAACATAGACGAGTTGGAACCCAAATGGTTCGAAGCTATCGAATACTTGAAAAGATTTAAAATCATTGACAGCGAACACGTTATCAATCATTACCTGAAAGAAGGAAAATCTATCCTCGCCGAAGGAGCGCAAGGAACGATGCTCGATGTCGATTTCGGTTCTTACCCGTTCGTCACGTCATCGAATACCGTATGTGCCGGGGCATGTACCGGATTGGGCGTTGCTCCTAGTAAAATCGGAGAAGTGTATGGTATATTCAAGGCCTATTGTACCCGAGTAGGAAGCGGCCCCTTTCCAACTGAACTATTCGACGAAACCGGAAAGAAAATACGAGACCTCGGCCATGAATACGGTGCTGTGACAGGACGGGAACGACGCTGTGGCTGGATCGATTTGGTAGCCTTGAAATATGCGATTATGATAGATGGAGTAACCAAACTAATCATGATGAAAAGCGATGTTCTCGATTCTTTCGAAACCATTAAGGCTTGTGTCGCTTATCGGATAAATGGAAAAGAAACTACTGAATTCCCCTACTCTATTGAAGAAAATATTGAACCGGTTTATGTAGAACTTCCGGGCTGGAAAACCGATATGACTAAGATTCACACAGAAAAAGAATTTCCTCAGAAGTTCAATGATTATATCGCATTTTTGGAAAAAGAATTACAAGTACCTATCCAAATTGTATCGGTGGGACCGGATCGTGAACAAACGATTATCCTCTCCAATAAATAATAACTAACCTAACCTCTATCTACTATGGCTAAGATTAAACCATTCAAGGGAATACGTCCTCCGAAAAATTTCGTCGAGCTGGTGGCCTCACGGCCTTATGATGTTCTCAATTCAGAAGAAGCGCGCCAAGAAGCCGATGGTAATGAAAAGTCGCTCTACCATATTATTAAACCTGAGATCGATTTTGTTTCCGGTACGGACGAACATAGCCCAGAAGTTTATCAAAAAGCGGTAGAGAACTTTAATATGTTCCAAGAGAAAGGTTGGTTGGTACAAGATAACAAAGAACATTATTACATCTACGCTCAAACCATGAACGGACATACTCAATATGGATTGGTCGTAGGTGCATGCGTCGAAGACTATATGTCGGGAGCAATTAAAAAGCACGAACTTACTCGGCGAGATAAAGAGGAAGACCGTATGAAACATGTGCGTATCAATAATGCCAACATCGAACCGGTATTCTTCGCTTATCCTGATAATACAGAACTCGATGCAATCATCAAACAAGAAACTTCTGTTTCTCCTGAATATGATTTTGTAGCTCCCGATGGATTCGGACACCATTTTTGGGTAATCGACAACGATAAAACGATAGCTCGAATTACAGAACTATTTGCACAAATTCCCAGTTTATATATTGCTGACGGACATCACCGAACGGCTGCGGCCGCCCTAGTAGGGAATGAAAAAGCCCAGCAAAATCCCAATCATCGCGGTGACGAAGAATACAATTACTTCTTAGCTGTCTGCTTTCCGGCATCTCAATTACAGATTATCGATTATAATCGAGTTGTAAAAGACCTGAACGGACTTACCCCTCATGAATTTCTTGAAAAACTAAAAGAAAATTTCATTGTCGAAGAAAAAGGAGTGCAAATATATAAACCGAAAAAGTTACATAATTTCTCTCTATATATAGATGGAAAATGGTATTCCTTAACGGCAAAAAAAGGTACATACGACGATAACGATCCCATAGGAATACTCGATGTAACTATATCTTCCGACCTAATTCTCAGGGATATTTTGGGTATAAAAGATTTACGTTCGGACAAACGAATCGATTTCGTCGGAGGAATCCGGGGACTCGAAGAATTGCAACACAGAGTCGACAGCGGTGAAATGAAAATGGCTTTGGCTCTATATCCGGTATCGATGAAACAACTGATGGACATAGCGGATACGGGTAACATAATGCCACCCAAAACAACATGGTTCGAACCTAAATTAAGATCTGGGCTGATTATTCATAAATTGGAGTGAGAAGACTGGTCTATTCCCTCACTTAGCGGTTCTTTGATATAATATTATTTAACAAAGAACTGCTATATTATTTTTTATCTCATGCAGCAAAAAAGGGTTTGATTACATCTATTTAATGTAGAAGTAACTCAGGCCGAGTAAATCGGTATGAATGAAAAAGAGCTGATAGAAGCTTGTAAAAACAACGACGTTCGAGCGCAGAAGTTACTTTACGAAACTTTTGCTCGCAAAATGATGTCAGTGTGTTTGCGTTATGCCGATAATCGAGAAATGGCAGAAGACTTTTTGCAAGACGGATTTATCAAAGTTTTTTCTTCCATACGGAGTTACAGTTACGAAGGTTCTTTTGAAGGATGGATGCGGCGTATTTTTGTCAATACGGCATTAGAGGCTTTACGCAAAAACGATCTATTAAGAAACGGTGTCGAGTTAGATGCGTTAGAACCACAGCAAGAGGCCGACTACTCTGCCGTAGAAAAAATATCGGCCGATGAATTGATGGAACTCATCGCGCAACTACCTCCGGGCTTTCGGACGGTTTTCAATATGTTTGCTATCGAAGGCTATTCACATAGAGAAATAGCCGAGACTTTAAACATCAATGAAAGTACTTCGAGATCGCAGTATACACGGGCAAAAAGATTGCTGCAAAAATGGATTAAAGAATTAAAATAAACAGGTATTGATAACAATCTATTAATGATAGACGATCAGAATTTCGAAAAAGCAATACGTACCAAACTGGTACAACATGAATCCGATGTTCCGGATGCCATGTGGTCGGGTATTGAGTCGAGATTGCCTAAAAGAGTACCCAATAAAGTACCCCTCTATCGTCGTATCATGTGGTATTCGGCCGCTGCAATCGTTATGGGTGTTATCGTTACGGTGGCTTTATGGCAATATCCAGATAAAGAAATATCCGCACCTCTCGCTGTTAATGAGGATTACACAGCTCCCACAATAACACAACCTTCTATTTCAAATCTTCATTCAAGTATTGAATCTCCTTCGGTAGAGACACCCAAATTTTTACCGGTTTCATCACATCAGTCTCAGAGTCAAACAAAGCAAGAAACTCAAACAGACTCAAAAATTGAAATCGTCGAAACGAATAAAATGAATGAATCCCAAGTAGAAAACAGAGCTAATAATACAAAATCAGAACAATACGATTCACAATCCTATCGGAAAAAGTTAGAAGATTTCGAAAATGACGGCAAAAAACTGAAAGAGGCCGATCTTGCAATTACCGAACCGATGAAAAAGGGTAAAAGCAATGGGCTAAAATTCGGACTTATGACATCCAATGCGACCTCTGGAAACAGTAAGAATCCGGCCAAAGCTATTCGCACGAGAAATCCGCTAATGATGATGTCGGCAAGAAGGAATCCAGTTTATGAATTTGACCACAAGATGCCATTATCTGTGGGAGCCACAGTTTCCAAAAGTTTGGCAAAAAATTGGGAGTTAGAATCAGGTATAATATACACTTATTTATACTCCAAATATCATTCAACCAACGGAAACGGTAGTCAAGAATTACATTATTTAGGTATTCCCATAGATATTATATATCGATTTGCCCGAGTGAAACGAGCATCTTTTTATGCTTCTGCGGGAGGAAAGGTTGATTTTTACCTTACCGGACAACAGAAAGACGAAGGACACGACGAAGGAATTTCCGGGTCGGGGTATAAAAAACTTGAACATGAAAATGTACAATTCTCTGTACAGGCCAAATTGGGAGCGGCTCTCACACTGTATAAGCAAACGGAACTTTATTTGGAGCCTCATATCGCATATTATATCGAGAATAATTCGAGTATACACAATATATGGAAAGATAAACCTTTCAACTTTGGATTAACGTTGGGAATAAGAACTGGCTTTTAAACGAACAACATTTATAAACTAAGAAAAAAAATAATGAACACATTGAAACTTGTATCTATTCTAATTTTGCTCTGTGGCGTTTTATCATTTTCCGGCTGTTTAGGCGACGGTGGAAATACTTTATCTGTATACTCTACGGGCAGTATCTATAAAACTTCGACAGGAACTTCCTATATGTTTATAGACCGAGCCGGTATATCTGCGACAAGCGCAGAATTACAAGGTGAAAGGTTAGAAGTAGGTGACAGAATATTAGCTACCACGACCATCGATTTCGATAATCAGGGAACCCAATTGGCGCAAGGTATATACAATGCCACGATTGCAGGGGTACATAAATTCGATTGTAAAAACTATACATTCGATAATTCTATATCCTCTTTCGCTAGTGACACATTGCCCACACTATATGGTGTAGAACCTTTCCTAAGCTATCGCAAAGACGACACGATATTGACTTTTGCATATGTCAAACATGATGTAGAAAACGGTGATCCGAGTTCTTTGAAGCTAGTCCAACCTAAATTATACAATCCAGAGGCTAAAACAGATACACTCTTTCTCATATATGAAAAAGGGAATATCAAAGATAGCAAAAGCTCGGACTATATTTCTTTCAAATTACCTCAATATCCGAGTGACACAGATATTAACGTCGTTGTAAGATACAATGCCGAAAGTTCCAATTTATCGACCAATAACGGCGACGGAACCAGTAAACTATTTTCTATAACATATAACAGACCTTCGACACTAAACTAATTCTATAAAGAACTTTTATTTTTGATGTTTATAATTTCAGACGGGGTGTCCGTGAGGATACCTCTTTCTTTTTATAAAAACGAAGGCATTTCTATCGATTTCACCCATTGCAATAATTACAAAAGAATATTATCTTTGTTTCCTTATAATACTCATAAAAAACGATGAAAAAACTTTTTTTCTTTGCTATCGCCCTGCTATGGACAGGGTTCAGCTCTTTCTCGAAAACTCTTCCTTTGCAAGGAGAGTTTATAAATCCCTCGCACCGATACATTCAATACATAGGTCGTATCAGCCATAAAGCTCCGGATGCTATTCGTTTCAATTATCCCGGGGTTCAAATACGGGCTTCATTCCGGGGTACATCTCTAAAAATGTATGCCAAGCCCATGAGTGGATTTTTTATGGTAAAGATCGACAATGCTGCCCCTTTCAAAATTTCATTCAACTCCCCCTCCGACTCGATCGTTACCCTTGCCTCTGCACTAAACGATACGGTTCATACCGTGACTATCATGAATGTAATAGAGGCTTTCCATCGTCAACCGGAATTCAAAGGCTTTTTGCTTGACAAAGGGAAAAACTTGGTATTCCCGCCCAATCTTCCACAACGCAAAATCGAATTTATCGGTAATTCCATCACATGCGGATACGGAATAGAGAGTGTTGAAGCCTCCGATCCCTTTACCGAAGAAACGGAAAATCACTATTACACCTACGCTGCAATCACTGCCCGAAACCTCTATGCCCAACATTTTGCAATAGCTCGCAGTGGAATAGGTATCTACCGAAATTATAACGGGCCACGTGAAGGCAGTCCTGACTGTATGCCAGCCATGTATAATCAAACTCTTTTCAATGATTCCTCCGAAATTTGGGACTTCTCCCGATATATCCCAGACGTCGTATGCATAAACCTCGGTACAAACGATACCAGCACGCCCGGTTATGATACGAATCGTTTGTATAATGCCTATCTCGCTTTCCATAAAACAGTACGCAATAATTATCCAAAAGCCAAAATCGTGTGGCTTACAGGCTGTATGCTTCATGGTGAGTCGTTGTCTTTGGTTAAAAATACGCTCGACCGACTCTCCGATACACTTCACAAAGCCGGAGACCTCGAAGTATATCGTTTCGATATGACTCCCCAAACCGGAGAATTAGGATACGGAGCAAGTTGGCATCCCAGCCTTTTACAACAACAACGAATGGCTGACGAACTGACCCCATTTCTCCGTAAGTTAATGAGCTGGACAGACTAACCATCTTCAACAAAAAACATTACGGAAAACGGACTTAAAATAAATTCGTTTTATTTGAGCCAAGCCATATTCTGTAAAAGTCAAATATAAAAAAGCCCAGAAAGGACTCAATCTTTCTGGGCTTTTTTATATGTTGGGTAGAACTATCTTAACGAAACAAATCCGTGTGGTCTGCGATATACCAATCGTACATCTTTTGTACCCCCTCCTCTATCTCGATTTTATGATGCCACCCCAAAGCATGTAGTTTGGAAACATCGGTCAATTTACGCATGGTCCCGTCCGGTTTATCGGCATTGAACCGAATCTCTCCGTCATAACCGACAACTTCCCGTATCCGGTGAGCCAAAGCAGCTATGGTTATTTCTTTACCTGTTCCGATATTGATATGGCAATTCCTTACTTCCGGGTTATCACCTTTCACATCAGAGAAATCGACATGTTCGAGAATATATACCGAAGCATCGGCCATCTCCTCGCTCCACAAAAACTCACGTAACGGTTTCCCGGTCCCCCACAATTCCACATAATCGGGATAAATACCATACTTACTCAACACCGTGAGAATAGCTCCTGTCGTGGCGGTTCCGTCGATACCCTCCACTGGCCGCAACGATAAATCTTTACGAACAGCGCCCCAATCGTCCACCATTAAACATTTTCCCAAATGTATTTTACGAATCATAGCAGGCAACACATGGCTTCGCTCCAAATGGAAATTATCGTTAGGACCATAGAGGTTAGTAGGCATTACAGCAATATAGTTGGTTCCATATTGCAAATTAAAACTTTCACACATTTTCAAACCGGCAATCTTGGCAATCGCATACGGCTCGTTCGTATATTCCAACGGAGAAGTTAACAATGCATCCTCTTTCATCGGCTGTCGAGCATCACGCGGATAAATGCAAGTACTGCCCAAGAACAACAATTTCTTTACTCCATGTCTGAAACTTTCACCGATGACATTCTGCTGTATTTGCAAGTTTTGATAGATAAAATCTGCCCGATAGATACTGTTTGCCATAATCCCCCCAACATGAGCGGCCGCCAAAATCACATACTCCGGCTGCTCTTCGTCAAAGAATCTCTTCACAGCAACCCCGTCGAGCAAATCCAATTCTTTATGAGAACGACCTATCAAATGGGTGTAACCCTTTTCCTGCAAATTCTTCCAAATAGCCGATCCCACCAATCCGTGATGCCCAGCTACATATATTTTGGCACTCTTTTCCATACCGATTCTTTTCTTATTTAACAATACCCTTTTCCAGATATTCAGCCAAGTTCATGCGAATCTCGTCTCCGGCTCTCTCGACCGCCACTTTCGCCATGTCGGCATCGACCATAATCTTCACCAATTCTTCAAAAGAGGTCTTCATGGGATTCCACCCCAACTCTTTCTTTGCTTTCGTCGGGTCACCCCACAAATTCACCACATCGGTAGGACGATAAAAATCAGGAGAGACCTCGACAACGGCCTTTCCGGTCGCCCGATCTATACCCTTTTCATTCTCCCCTTCGCCTACGAAATCCAATTCTATACCTACATGATGGAATGCCAACTGACAAAACTCCCGTACCGAATGCTGTACCCCGGTAGCAATCACAAAATCCTCCGGTTTATCATTCTGTAAAATAAGCCACATGCACTCTACATAATCCTTGGCATATCCCCAATCTCGCAACGACGAAAGATTTCCCAAATAGAGCTTCTCTTGTTTCCCTTGTGCAATACGAGCGGCGGCTAATGTAATCTTACGAGTCACAAAAGTCTCCCCTCGACGTTCCGATTCATGGTTAAACAAGATACCCGAACAGCAAAACATATTATAAGCCTCACGATACTCTTTGACAATCCAAAATCCATAGAGCTTAGCCACTGCATAAGGGCTGTACGGGTGGAATGGAGTCTGTTCGTTTTGCGGAACTTGTTCTACCTTACCATACAACTCCGACGTCGAAGCCTGATAAATGCGACAAGTTTCGGCCAAACCGCATTGGCGGACGGCTTCAAGAATGCGAAGCACACCGGTGGCATCTACATCGGCTGTAAATTCCGGGGCATCGAATGACACTTGTACATGGCTTTGAGCTGCCAAATTATATATTTCATCGGGCCTTACTTTCCCGACCACCTGAATCAGACTCATCGAGTCTCCTAAATCGGCATAATGCAAATGGAAATGAGGTCGCCCTTCCAAATGGGCTATACGTTCACGATAGTCTACCGAAGACCGACGAATCGTTCCGTGCACTTCATATCCTTTTTCCAATAAAAATTCTGCAAGAAATGATCCATCTTGCCCGGTAATACCGGTAATTAGCGCTGTTTTCATAACTGTATTTATTCGCTTTTATTGATTATTTCATCTATTTATAATGTCACCATAAAAATATAGCCGAATGCAAAAAACGAGCTTATTCGAGTTCCTTACCGAAGCAATTCCTTCATTTTACAAATATAGCGAAAGGTGAGAGCAGAGACAAATGTAGTGTCAAATTTTCAAATTCGGCTCTACCGGCCTACTTCCTCGAATCAATCACTCGGTTTTTCCCGCCAATTTTTTACGTTTTCGCTTGCGATTCCACTCTTGATAAAGCAATTTAGGCAGAGATTCCACAATCATCGAGCAACGCCCTATTTGCTTTTTCGGTTCGCAATAAATTCGGTGCAAAAATTCCAAATGAGCCCGCACCATCCAATAAGGAGCCCTGTTCACATCGGTTCCGCTATAAAATTTGAATGCCGCTCCCACAGCGATCATCACCCCTCGTTTCAAATAGGGTTTCAATTTGCTCATAAATATCTCTTGCTTGGGAGCACCCAATGCAATCCAAATAATCTCGGCGCCATCTTTTTCCAACATCTCGGCAATAGCCGGATAGTCAAACTCTTCAACTCTCTTATAAGGTAATGAGTAAAACCACATGTTTGCAATTCGTGGATCTATCTCCGACAAGTTATTTTGCAACCCGTTTAAAGTCGCTTGCGTCGTTCCAAGAAAAGCCATTTTATATCGCTTCATATGGACAATATCCATAAAAATCTCGCTTCCGCAATACTGGTGACGTTCTATACCATAAATCCATCGCAAATACAAGGGTACATAACCACTATCACAAATAGAGAACATCGCTCCATCTACAACCTGTCTGTAATCCGGGTCCCGGTTTACCGTACTTAAAATAACCCCGTCCGAGACACATATATATCCCGGCTTCCCCAATAACAACGCTTCGTCGATAGCCTGTAAAACAGCTCGTTTATCAAACTCATACCTGATATTGAAATAATTCTCCATAAAAATTGATATATAAAGTGACTGTCGGAACTCCCCTATCCCGACTATAAAACAATCTTACCCGCTTGTTTGATTTCAGACCGAGCCCATCGATGACTTATTTACTCGGTTTGTAAATGTATTACTCTACTTGAAATATAATCCCTCGTTATTCCCTATCTACTCCACCGTTCCGAATCTTTTTCACACCATTCTCCCCTCCCAAACACGGGAATCACAGAAGCAGAGAAATATTTACTGAAATACAATCTACGACAATATGCCTCTTGCTTACGATTCAAAAGTCCCGGCTTCTCGTAATTTCACTAAGAAGAAAATAGAAAAAATTAAAACTGTACAAATTTTTACATCAACCTTTTCACCAAACAGAATGTACCCTCTTTCACCCAAGCCAATAAGAATGAGCCAATAAACAATATGGGAACAATAACAAAGAAATAGATCCCAAATTGCGACTGATTCACAAAATAGTGTTCCATGAAATAGGGATAAACCATTGCGTCGAACAGATAACAACATAGATACATATCGAGAGACAAAAGCGAAATCTTTGTCAAACTTTTACGCAATACCGGTAATTTGAAATCGGTCTGATAAAACAGCAGAAAAAATGCCATAGCAATAACCGTTCCAAATACACCCCACGGGCCTCCCGCAATTTGAATAAGCGTATGATTATGTACGAACAATGAATTAAATACAGGATTTATCAGGCACAATAACAAAATCACAATCCACAACTTCCAACTTTCAAATCGTGGTTTATACTCATGAATATAAGAGCCGGCAAAGAAAAATGTCAACGGATAGCACGAAGCCCAGAATCCGGGAACCCAATGTAGTCCATACCGATTCAACAAATCGGGCAATGCCGTCATCACATACAATGTCAATATCAAAACCTGTTTCTGCCACCGAGTAGGTATTGCTTTATACAACATATTCAAGAACGGTGTCAAGAGGAACAATCCTATCCACATCTCGATATACCATGCATATGGTATAGCCGAAAAATCGAATATCTTCAAAATCCATTTTGCCCAAGTCAAATCCTCTTGTAAATAATATTTACGAAACAAAATCGTAAGGAGCGAAAACAGAAAATAAGAAGCCAGTACCCGAATACAGCCTTTATAATACCGTTTCGATACTGTTTTATTAGCATTCAAATAACCGGTCAACAGAAGAAATAACGGAACTCCCGTCATAAATAACGGAATGGACATTGCCTGCAAAAACATCGAAAAACCTCCAAAATCTGTATTTTTAAATGGAGTATTCAAGACAAAAAAATGGCCTGCTATCACAAATAATATCGCACAGCTTCGAACTAAATCCAGCCCTATTATTCGATTTTGGCACGATTTTTGCCCCCCCCCTAAATTGTTCTTGCATAATTGTTTCATATTAAATTCAATATTTTTTCAACCAATCCAATTATCAATCTTTGTAACTAATTTATTTGTATACCCATCCCAATTGATTTTAAGAATCAAGCGCTCTATTGGATTGGTAATAAACATCCGTAACTTATCTATTAAAATACAGGCCACCATAATAATCAAGGCCAAAAACAATAAATTTATAAATAATATATAATTACTATCAGCCATATTACTTAACGAATTTATATAATTATATAATTTACAAGAAATGTAATTATGCTCATGTATCAAATAGATTGATAAAGCAGACGAAGCCATCCAGTTCACATAACAGTTTTTAAATGTTAGACTTCTAAACAATAGAAAAAAAGCAATAGCAGCTGAAATAACAAATGGACTATTATAAGGAAAGCACAATAAAGAAACCCATTTTACATTGATATTCATCAGTAAAATGCTTATTCCAATAAGAGAAATTACAGCTACATTCATTAAATATAATGCAATGCTAAACCGTATTTTAATAAATCCAATATACAAGGCAACAAATCGTCCTATAAAATAAAGGAAAATAAAATTCATCACATTATATCCATCTTGATTAATACTTCCTTTCCATAAATATCCGAAATAAAAAGTCAAAATTGAACCGATCAACAATAAAGCAATAAATACTTTCCTATTTTTAGAAATTGAATCAATCACAATATTCAATATCGGAGACAGAATAAACAAATAAACATAACATTGTATAAACCACCATTTAGAATTGGAAAAGACTAAAAATGAAAAGAGAAATTCTTTTATAGAAAATTGGCCTGTTTCATAAAATGAAAATAAGGTTAAAAACACACTATAAAAGGCACACAATACATACAAATGAATAAAACCTTTCCACTTCGCTTTTATTCCAAAATATCCAGATATTAAAACAAAACAATCAACAGCAATTACCAAAAAACTATTCATTATTGTTAACCATACAGATGGAGCAGTAACAAACTCCGACCCATGAACAATAAAATGATGCAACAAAATGAACAGCATACATACCAATCGTAACAATTCTATATTAGAATCTCTCCCTAAATTATTTTGGCACGATTTTTGCCCCCCCCTAAATTGTTCTTGCATAATTACTCTTTTATTAATTTTTGAAATAGATTATCCCATTTTTGATAAATTACTTCCGACGAATATTCCCGTTTCAGTTTCTCGAAAGCCTTCTCACCCAATCGGGCAATCTCGTCGGGACGGTTCCACAACGATACCACTTTTCGCTCCAAATCATCAAAATTATTAGGTTCGAACAGGTCTCCTATCGCCAGCTCTCCCCGACCGATAATCTCGGTAAAACCACCATGAGCCGGCCCAATAGTAGGTTTGCCGTAGCAAGCAGCTTCAAGAATAGCCATAGGGAACCCTTCGTACCACTTACTCGCCATAACGAAAAAAGCAGACTCCCTATAAAATCGAGATAAAGACTCACCCGACAAATATCCAACTAATTCACAATTAGACGGTAAATCTTCAACAAGTCCTTTATCCCTCACTTCCCCTGCCAACTTAAACAATATATAAGGATTCTGACGAGCTACTTCTAAAATTAAATCAACTCCTTTTTCTCTACTGATGCGTCCACAAAAAGCTATATATTTACCGACTTCGTTTTCATATAACTTCGGCATAGGTAAAAAATTAGGGATAACTACTATTTTCTCCGAATCATATCCAGCAGCGATCAACTTCTGCCGTTGAAAATCGGTGATGCAAGCAAACGCAGCTACATTCTTTCGATAAGCCCCAGTCCAACGGGCATATACATTGCGAAGGGTATATCCAATCGATTTTAATCGACTACATTCGCAATTATATCGCACACAACTCCACTCATTACCTCGCTCCAAACACGCTTCACACGGCAAACCATCACGCATAAACAATCCCGTGGGACAAATCAATCGGAAATTATGTATAGTCATAACGATCGGAACTCCAGCCTTTTTACACTCGAAAAGTGCAGCCGGACTGATAAACGGATACAGATTGTGCACATTCACAATATCGGGACGTTCCCGTCGCAAGGCTTCCCGCATCCCCCGTACTCCGGACGGCGAATAAATCCCTGACAAAAATCCCTTTATCTTCCCAACAGCCGACTCTCTCACACCCTCGGTTGTCCGGCGATAAAACGCCACCTCATGACCATGAGACGTAAGCATAGCCGCCATCTTATTGACAACAGCCTCCTCCCCGCTATACTTTCCATAATTATTATGGGCAATAAGGATTTTCATTAAAATATATATTTTTTACACAGGTCTATAGCGACCTTTCCAAAGTTTGATAATAAATCTACTTACAATAGAAACTTTTCGTTTAGGATGAGTAGAAACATAATCCATTGCCTCAAAACACCCTTTGACAAAACGATCAAGACCCCAATCCGCAATTATAGTTTTGGAAGCCTCTCTCATTGATTGTCTTTGCTTATCTGTCAAGTTATGTATTTTTATCATCAATTCAGCTAATCGATTTATATCTTCACAAGAAAAACGAAATCCATTTTTTCCTTCTTGTACTAATGTATTTGTCGCTCCACATTGAACACTTGCAATAATTGGACAACCGCAAGCCATAGCTTCGTTAATAACCAATCCCCATGTCTCACTACTACTACTACTACTAAGAGCTTTGGCATTTTGATAAATGGCAGGAAGTTCATCCTGAGGTAAAAATGGAAGGAAAATCACATCATCGGTATGCCCCACTTGATTCACATAGTCTACGATTATTCCATGCTCTGGCCCATCACCAATTAATACCAATTTATACGCCGAAGGGCCTACTTCATTGGCATATTTACAATATGCTTTCGCTATCGACAAATAATTTTTTTTAGGAATCTGCCGCCCAACAGATACAAAATAGTTCCCCCAATCATATTTCAAAGCCCGAGGTGTTGCCCAAAAATCATTATCGACTACATCAATTCCATAAAATAATTGTTCCGGGATAAATCCCCAATATCGACCTGTTCTCTCCCACTCAAATGCCGGATATAGCATAGCATCCACCCCGTTATAGACCGTTCGTTTAATACGCTCTATAATCCAATTGCGCTTTACAGCTTCAATTTTCGCATCATCAAACACTATAATTTTACAATTATGCTCCTGTCCCCAAGCTACAGCTAATGCCCCCGAAGGAAATGCAATAGCTCCGGCTATAATTATATCGGGGGTTATTTGGTTCAACAATCGATATAACGTTTTTTTTATTGTATTACCACTCAAACATTCGGGTCTTTGATCCGGAAAAAGTATATGCCAATTTAAGTTCTTACTTTTGACCGTTTCAGAAAATGAATAAGGACTTCCCTTTCCTGCAATTTCAATAATATCCAATTGATTGCCTCTTTGGAAAAAAACTTTATTTAACGCCTCAAGTCGAGCAGGCCAATAAATACGAAAATCGGTATGAAGAAATACTACTTTCATCGTGTATTTGAAAATTTAAATACTTTTCTTGAAAATGATGATGGTAAAAATATTAAAACTAGAAAGACGAGTATCTTTACATTCATATTATACTTCATCGAAATTAAACATTCTTTAATTGCTTTTCTTCTGTCCTTTTTATCAATAAAAATGCGAGTCCTCATTTTATACCATAAAGCAACATATTTATTCAGCCCGATGATATGACGATTTATATTATATAACTTTTTCAATTCCAGTCCTACAATATCCTCTTTCTCTGGGACTCTCAATTGCTGATCCTTATTAAATAAGCCTTCATCTCGAACAAACACCGCCAAAGATTTTCTCGAATAAACAATCGCCCCACTCACCGCCAATCTCGCCCAAGTCAATAAATCCTCTCCCGATTTGATCCCCAAAGGAAAGCCCCCGATAGCCTGTATCGCCATTTTCTTCACCATAATAGAAATTGAACAAATGGGTGGATGAGAACAACTTGCTACCTCGAAATAATTGGATAGTATTCCATCTTCTCCTTCAAAAGGCAATTTGCGGATAATAGTTGGAGTCACTTTTCCCTCGGAATCCCGAAATTCGTAATTACAAGCATATACACTACATTCGGGATACTTTTGATAAAGTCCGTATTGTGTTGCCAAATACTCCGGCATCCACACATCATCGGCATCGAGAAATGCTATCAACTCTCCACTTGCTTCTTCTATTCCTCGATTCCGGGCAGCAGAAACACCAGCATTGGTTTGATGAATCAACCGAATACGAGAATCATCGAATTTCTCGACTTCCTCCACACTGTTGTCTGTCGAGCCATCATCGACAATAACAATCTCGAAATTTTGAAAGGTCTGTTCAAAAACAGATTGTAAAGTACAGGCTATCTGCTTCTCTTTATTATATAAAGGTATAACTACGGATATCATTCGTCTATTTTTTTTCCTTTTATAAGTCCTAACATCATTCCATAAAATCCGAATGGATAAGAAAGTGTCGCCATAGAGTAATTGACCACATTATCGGTATACATCGTAAGAGCAACCCCGGCCATGCTGCTCCCGGCTACGATAGCGCACATCTTTATAGATACATCGGTATACTTTTGATATACAAAAAAACTATGCACAATAATAGCAAAAACCGCCAACAGATATAATACGACACCTATGATCCCACTGTCACAAGAGATTTGAACATAATCGTTATGAGGCACTTTCAAGCCTCCAAACACGAAATTACTATACATATAGTTTTGGACACTTCCTATCCCCGAACCCATCAGTTCCTTTCCATTATAAAACCGACCTTGTAAATCTTCCCACATGGCAAAACGAGCATTACTTTCGATATCGTCTTTCGAGATTTCTCCCCGCTGTAACTGTTCGATAGATACATTCTCGCTATCCTTAAACATCTTCTCCCGTACTGAAGGTATAGCAAAAACAGCTACAACAAACAGTACTAATACGACAAAAATTACGGGTAACGATTTCATCTTGTATTTAAAGAAGAAAAATGTCATCAAAGCCAATGTAGTGCCCATAATACTGGTACGAAATACCCACACCATACAAGGAAGCATAAACAACACGCATAGTAAAAGATTCTTCTTCCTTTCATCGGTATAATAAAAGAGAGCCAAAGAAAACACACACATCGTAATATAGTGTATCGCACTTGCTGTACCATACCAAAATACTCCGGGAAACAAAACCCAATTCAGCATTGGTATTATTAATACCGGTATAGAAATAACCGCTACTAACCGGGCTCCTAATCCGGCTTTGAGAAAAACCTCTTTATCCCGCACCGTAGCCGAGGCAAAAAGCATTATCAACAGAGGATAGAGGTATTTCAAAATTACCCGAAATCCATATCCGGGAGCCGGAGAATAACTCAACCCGATTACTAACCAAACAATATATAATAAATAAAGTACTATGGCCGGGCTCCATTGCGGAGATCGCTTACAAATAAACAGGCCCACTATGCAAAAGACCTCCAAAACCATCAATCGGATAGCCATTAAATCTAATGCTCCGGGAGCCGATAGTGCTAATAATCCGGTAGAAAAAGTCAACACCCAAAACATCTCCGGGCCGTCCATCACCATTTTCTGCTCCCGATTCAGCGGGTTGACCATCACTCCCCGTTTCATCGTCAAGAACTTCAATCCCAACAGAGTGATAATAAGAAAATATATGTAGTTGAGTAAATACATATTTACCGCTTAGTAGTTATCAATCTTTTATACAAATCATTAAACAACTGAGAATAGCGTTCGAAACTATACCTATGAACATACCGTATCGCTTTTGATGAATATTTTTGCAACAACTCAGGAGTCGCGATCAGCGAT
>ULNK01024724.1_pt1 | contig 23721 bp, 17 predicted proteins | sample 1951911 | NCBI WGS metagenome assembly ULNK01 (sample SAMEA4835576, study PRJEB28245) | human gut metagenome | biome: gut microbiome; material: fecal sample | place: Denmark | collected 2008 | reverse complement strand
ATGGAAGTTAATATTTCGGATACATTTATCAGAGGTAACGGATAATTTTTGAATACTGTATTTTGTGTACGTAGTGCCAACATTCCTCTCATCGACCCGATTGATATACTCAATAACAATGCAAGTAACCGAGTATCAACTATGACTTGGGAGTTTTCGAGCTTAACAAAATCCCCCAATTTCTCAATTTTATAAACCACAGCGATTCTATAAAAAAGAAGTTCTTGACCGATAAAATTACGATGACGAATATAACGGACTCCTGTTATCAACTTAAAATAATCCCGTTTAACATCGGGATAAATATTTACCACAAACTTAACCGGAATAATCTCTTTTCCTATATTTATCGATTTTTTTGCCGCAGGACAGGTAAAATCTAACTCCTCTATATGTTCCAAACTCAGTTGTATCGAGGGTATCTCCATTTTCTTATACATTTATTCATATAACACACACTCTGTTCACTTTGTTTGGTCCATATAAAAAGAAGGCCGGTGAATTGGAATTTTCACCGGCCTTCTTTTTATATCTATTACGATACTCAATCGTTCATCGACAGCAAAAGTTCTTCGTTCGAAGAAGTACGCTCCATACGGTCTCGCATAAATTCCATTGCCTCTATCGAATTCATGTCGGACAAGTATCGACGCAATATCCACATACGATTGAGAGTGTCTTTCGGTAACAACAAATCGTCCCGACGAGTACTCGATGCCGTGATGTCGACAGCCGGGAAAATGCGTTTGTTAGACAATTTCCGATCGAGCTGCAACTCCATATTGCCCGTTCCCTTGAACTCCTCGAATATCACCTCGTCCATCTTCGAACCGGTCTCGGTCAAAGCAGTAGCGATAATCGTAAGGCTTCCCCCGTTCTCTATATTACGAGCCGCACCGAAAAAGCGTTTAGGCTTATGCAACGCATTGGCATCGACACCGCCGGAGAGCACTTTACCGGAGGCCGGAGAAACCGTATTATAAGCTCTCGCCAAACGAGTGATGGAGTCTAACAGAATGACAACATCGTGACCACATTCAACCATACGTTTGGCTTTTTCCAATACGATACTAGCCACTTTCACATGACGTTCGGCCGGCTCGTCGAAAGTAGATGAGATAACCTCGGCTTTTACACTACGGGCCATATCGGTAACCTCTTCGGGACGCTCGTCGATCAACAATATAATCATATAAACCTCCGGGTGATTCTCAGAGATAGCATTGGCTATATCTTTCAACAACACGGTCTTACCCGTCTTAGGAGGTGCAACGATCAATCCACGCTGTCCTTTACCGATAGGAGAAAACATATCGACCACACGAGTAGATAAATTACAATATTTTCCACTCGTCAAATCAAATTTTTCATCGGGGAAAAGAGGAGTAAGATGATCGAACGGGACACGGTCACGAACATATTCGGGTGTGCGACCATTTATTTTCTCCACCTTCACCAGCGGAAAATATTTCTCTCCTTCCTTAGGAGGACGAATAGGTCCTTCAACGACATCGCCTGTCTTCAAACCAAACAACTTTATTTGTGATTGGGAAACATAGACATCATCGGGAGAAGTCAAATAATTGTAGTCGGACGAACGAAGAAATCCATACCCATCGGGCATCATCTCCAATACACCTACTCCTGTCAATATTCCATCGAAATCGTATGGTCTCTCGACAGGTTTCGGCTCAGGGACAAACGTTTGTTGATTATTCGAGTTTTGGTTTTGCCCATTGTTATTTCCTGCATTATTCTGGCTGTTCCTATTCTGTGGGACGAATGTGCGCTGTCCTCTCGGAACAAATCTTTGCTTTTCGCTATGTGGGAAGAATGTCTGTAACGACGATGTAGGCAACGGTGCCTGTTGTCCTTGATTTGCGATAGCGGGCTGTTGTTGAATAATTTCCTGTTGCTTGTTTTCTACCGGGGTGGAAGGCGTTGTAACCGGAACAGAAGGCGAGGGTGTTTGCAGTGTGTTTTGAGCTTCATTTATCAATTCAGCCGGAAGAGCTTTCTTTTGTATCCGTTTGCGTTGTTTGGGTTGCCCTCCTTGTGTACTTTGCTGAGGAAGCTCTTCGTTTTCATTGGAAGCACTATTTTCCACCAACGCCATAGAGCTTTCTTTTAAATTCTCAAATAGTTCGGCTACCGGCTCTTTCAAAGCGGGATGAGAAGATAACCCAGTCTCTTCTATAATAGAAGGAATATCTTTTACTTCTGTAACATTATCCTGTTTTGCATCTTCTTTTTTCGAGGTTTCACTCGTTACATCGCTTTTTTTCTTTCTGCCTTTCTTTTTCACCTCTTTCGTATCTTCCACTCCTGTCGATTCCACAGATGGAGACGGTGTCGGCTCTGTATTTGATTTACTTTCTAGTTCATTCGGTTTTTCAAGTACAGGTTTCTCTTTATTTTTCTTAGGTTTAGGACCTCTCTTTTTCGGAGCAGGAGGATTAGCGGCAGCTTTACTTGCCATATCAATAGCTTGTTGATCAAGAATTTTATAGACAAGATCTTCTTGTTCTATACCATCAATCTTTTGGATACCCATTTCAGCAGCTATCACTTTCAACTGGTCAAGAGTTTTAGCGCTCAATTCTAAAATATTATACATGAATAAATAAATATGATTTACACTTTATATTTATTAAAGCTACCTGCATGATTACTCATACTGGCCGAAAGAACAAATATAATTATTGGATTTTTGAATTTACTGCGTACAGAATTTCACTACGCAATTTCACCGTACAAATATACGGCCGATTTGTCAAACAAAACAAGAAATGTAAAAATAAGTTTATTATTTAACTATTTTTCATATTTAAATTCAATTATTCTCTTTGTATCCACAGTCACTCGATATCCATCGGCTGCACGCTCTCCCAATATCCATATTATCGTATTTCCCGAACATAGCAGCAAAGCATTGGCTTTATCGATTAGAGAATATTTTTTATCTCTAAAATAATCGCTCAATTTACGGCTGCCTCTCATTCCAAAGGGGGTAAAACGATCGCCCGTCTCCCACCGGCGAATAATTAGCGGAAATACAAGTTTGTCCAAGTCGAAACAAGCATAGGATTTATCACGAGAGAAACAATACGTTTCATCGTTGTCCAGACATCGATACGATAAATTTCCGTGTAACAAAGTTCCACATTCTTCGAGACTTTCGATTTTCTCTACCACAGTCCCGGCCTCTTCTCTTTCCTGTGGTTCCAATATCAAATATTCCCTGTCTTTAACGATTCTGTAATTCCGAGATAAAAACACCTTCCCAGAAATACCGCCACAAGACGATATTATCTCTGTTATTTGTTCGGAAACAAAGCCGTAAGGAGTCAAAAATTCAAATAAGAAAGCCTTAGGCGACGGAAGCTGTTTCAGTTTCTCCACCGGAATATAAATATATTCACTTTTATATTCCAACACGTTTTGCTCCTGCTCATGTATAGCCGCTTTATAGACCGATTCTACTTCCCTCAAATTCAAAATAGAAGAATATATGGAATGGTCGACCGACGGATTGATCGAACGTAACAAAGGCAATACCTGTAATCGAATTTTATTTCTGATATAAACCGATTCTAAATTGGTACAATCGACCACATACGACACCCCATGTTCCGACAAATACGATTCTATTTCTTTACGGGAAACGGTCAACAACGGTCGCACGACAAATCCGTTACGTGGTTTCATCGATGTAAGACCGGCAATCCCAGTTCCTCGAATTAAATTCAGCAACAGGGTTTCCACACTATCGTCCCGATGATGGGCCACGGCTATCGCCTGTGCCCGATATTGTTTCCTTTTCTCTTCAAACCAATCATATCGCAGTTGGCGGCAAGCCATCTCGACCGACACATTATTGGTCATCGCATAACATGAAGCATCAAACGAAATCTCCTCGAACGGCAAATTCCACTCAAAAGCTATCTGCCGAGTAAAATTCCTGTCTCGCAAAGATTCTTCACCTCTCAAATTGAAATTACAGTGACAGACTATACACGAATATCCCAAACTCTTCAAGACATGAAGTAACGCAATCGAGTCGGCTCCTCCGCTCACTCCGACGATAACAGGGCCAGATTTGTCTAAAAGTTTTTTATCCTCGACAAACTCGTGTATACTTTGTAAAAATGGAGAGACAGACATATCGTTACTTCTTAAATTCATAACAAAATTAGTAATAAAGGAATATTTTTTCAGCAGATTCCTTTTTTTATTCGTCAAAAAAAATATTTCTCAAAAATCCACCCCAAAAGAAGTCATTTATTATTAAATTTGCATTTAAAAATAAGAATTATACAGGTATGATTGAAAAAATCCAACGTATCAAAGCAGAAATCGAGGCATTAAAAGTTTCTAAATCAGAAGATTTAGAGAATATTCGTATAAAATATCTAAGTAAAAAAGGAGAAATTTCTCAACTTTTCAATGATTTCAGAACTGTCGCCGCCGAGCAAAAGAGAGAAGTAGGAAAACAACTGAATGAATTGAAGACTCTTGCAACAGAAAGAATCAATGCCTTGAAAAGCGAATTCGAAGATACCCATTCGGAATCACAAAATATAGACTTGACACGAACAGCCTACCCCATTCCGTTAGGATCGAGACACCCGCTTTCCTTAGTAAAAAACGAAATATGCGATATCTTCGCCCGTTTGGGATTTTCAATTGCAGAAGGTCCCGAAATCGAAGACGATTGGCATGTGTTCTCAGCATTGAATTTTGCCGAAGACCACCCGGCTCGCGATATGCAGGACACATTCTTTATACAACGTTCTCCCGATATTCTTCTTCGTACACACACCTCGTCTGTACAAACAAGAACGATGGAGCACTCCCAACCCCCTATCCGCATCATTTGTCCGGGTCGTGTTTACCGCAACGAAGCTATATCTTACCGGGCACACTGCTTTTTCCATCAAGTAGAAGCCTTATATATAGACAAAAATGTTTCTTTTGCCGATTTGAAGCAAGCGTTGCTTTATTTTGCCAAAGAAATGTTCGGATCGGAAACTCAAATTCGACTCCGTCCTTCTTATTTCCCGTTTACCGAACCTTCTGCCGAAATGGATATATCCTGTAATATCTGCGGGGGTAAAGGATGTGCATTTTGCAAACATACCGGTTGGGTCGAAATTCTGGGTTGCGGCATGGTAGACCCCAATGTCCTCGAAGCATGTGGCATAGATAGTAAAATATACAGCGGTTATGCATTGGGCATGGGTATCGAACGAGTCACCAATCTGAAATATAAAGTCAAAGATTTACGAATGTTCTCTGAGAACGATGTACGTTTCCTCGAAGAATTCGAATCGGCTCATTAAAATTTATGTGAATGGAGTTTTGTAAAGTCGCTTGTGTTCTCGCGGGAGGAGGCATGGGTTCTGTTGCAAGGTTTTTTATCGCTTCGGAAATTCAACGTCTTTTCCCGGCTTATCCGTGGGGAACATTATGCGTAAACTTAGCAGGCTCTTTTATCATCGGGATACTTTGGGCTTTTTGTTATTCTTTTGATTTTTCACCTAATCTGAGAGCTTTTTTATTCGTCGGATTATTAGGTGGATTTACCACGTTCTCCTCATTCTCTTTGGAAACGATGAATCTATTGAATTTAGGGAAAGTCCACAGTGCCCTATTCTATATCATCGGGACTAATCTCGGAGGTATTATCGCCGTTTTCGGAGGATTTTTCTTAGCGAAATATAGTTTTCATGTGATAAAATTTTTATAACGCCATGACTACCAAAGAAAGATATGCCGGAGTCATTAAATGGTTTCAAGAAAACAAACCTATCGCCGAAACCGAATTGCAATATCACGACCCATTTCAATTACTGATTGCAGTCATTCTGTCGGCACAATGTACCGACAAACGGGTAAACATGATAACCCCGGCTCTATTCGAAGCATTCCCTACTCCACAAGATCTGGCCGCAGCTACACCGGAAGAAGTTTATACATACATTAAAAGCGTATCATACCCCAATAACAAATCGAAACATTTGGTGGGAATGGCTCGTACACTCATCGAACAGTTCAACGGTGTCGTACCTTCCGAAATAGAAGATTTGCAAAAATTACCGGGAGTGGGCCGAAAAACAGCCAACGTCATAGCATCGGTCGTATTTAACAAAGAAGCGATGGCTGTCGATACTCACGTTTTCAGAGTCTCCAACAGAATCGGACTCACCAACCATTCAAAAACTCCTCTCGAAACAGAAAAAACATTGGTAAAAAATATTCCGGGACACCTACTCCCCATCGCACATCATTGGTTGATTCTACACGGACGCTACATTTGTATGGCTCGCAAACCCAATTGCTTGGAATGCGGAATCCGCCCATATTGCAAATATTACAATCATAACCAAAAGAATAATGCCGAAGAATAATTCTCCGGCATTATTCTTTTTATAAAAATCACTTCATTATTCGGGAATATAACATTCGAGTAACTTCGCAGAAGTTTCTGCCTCGATTGTCACCCATGAGAGTGTAGCGGGAATCAATGCGGTTTGTCCTTGATGTAAAGATATCGTGTAACCGTTATTATCGGTCAATAGCACTTTTCCACCCATACACATATAGATAACGAACGAATCATGTCCCGAAACGGAACGCTTCACACTTTTATCCACTTCGATTAAATTCGTTTCGAAATACGGACATTTAACTAAACCGACAGCATCGTTATTTTTGGCCGCATAATCGGTTCGTAAATTATCATACATTTTAAAATCGACTGCATCGATAGACTGCTCGATATGCAACTCTCTGGCATTGCCCTGCGCATCTCTGCGATCATAATCGTATATGCGATAAGTAATATCGGAGCTTTGCTGAATTTCGGCTATCAATATTCCCTCACAAATAGCATGAATACGGCCTGCCGGAAGGAAGAACACATCGCCGCTTTTCACTTCATGAAATTGCAATACGTCGGTAATCGTATTATTTTTGATTCGCTCTACATACTCTGCGGGAGTTATTTGCTTAGAAAATCCCGAATAGAGGCCTGCTCCCGGTTTAGCGTCGATGACATACCACATCTCGGTTTTCCCGAATGAATTGTGCCGGGCCATCGCCAACTCGTCATTGGGGTGAACTTGAATAGAGAGATTATCGTGTGCATCGATAAATTTAATCAACAACGGAAATTTATCGGCATAGCGAGCTGCGACATGCTTCCCCAGCAAATTCGCCCCGTCGCGCTTAATCAACTCCGTAATCGTTTTCCCTTTATCTTCCCCTTCGCTAACGACCGATATACGATCGCCTACTTGTGAAATTTCCCAACTTTCACCGATACCGGGGTGAACTTCGGGTAACTGTTTGAATCGGCTGATTTCTTCTCCCCCCCAAATCATAGGACGAAGAATGTCTTCAAATTTCAAAGGATACATAGCTTTTATTTTTTATATCAACATTATAATTATAGAGTTATTCGATACTTATCCGGTTCTATATTTTTACCCGTCCAAAACGCAGGCTCGCTCTCGGTCCCATACCTGTCACGAGCCACTATGGCATAATTTCTATAAGGAATCGACAATGAACATGAATGTATATTTTTAGGTAATACAGCCACGATCTGATCTCCTGTATTCATATCCAAAGAATCATTTGTCGCATACAATACATAGGTGAACGCACCATCTGCCGGACTCCAAGAAATATTAGAAATGCCGCCCTGTGTCTCCACTCGTAAATTGTTCGGGGTATCCGGTATTTGCGATATAGGATTTTTCAACCCGGGTGTCAAGGCCGGATACCTGTAAAAACAGGAAACGAGCCATTGCCTCAAAATCGTATGCGTATGTAAATTTTCATATCGGAAATAGGCCTGTCCCACCCCCATTTTCCGAGTGGTCTCGATTTGTCTCTTTATTTCTATGAAAGGCCAATTACCTTCACTCTTATCTAACCGGTAAACACCCAAGCCACTTATTACTTTTTCGGGAGGACAAGAATTTGCCCAGTCGTACAAGAACGGATAATAATTTTCTTCTCTGAAATACATCATCGGGACAATAAAATCATGCCGTCCGCTCTGCAACCAATCTTTCGGATTTTGCGAAACAGCCTCCATGCAGCTCCATTCCGCAGGGAAACCCTCTAATGAAGCATATCTACCTAACGGTGAACTACTGACTTTCACCCACGGCTTTAATCGTTTTACATCTTCATAAATGGCTGTGACGATACCGGTTATATTGTCTTCTCTCCAACGAAACAAAGATTTGCTTCTACTTCCCCACTTCCTAAACGAATCGGAATCGGGAAATTTCATCGCATTATCGGGATAACGCACATAATCCAAATGAATACCGTCGACATCATATTTAGAAACGACTTCCCCGACCAACACTCTTAAATAATCCTTCACCGCCGGATTCCCCGGATCGAGAAACCATTCCCCCGATAATTGCTTACACCATGAACGATGGCGGGCAACAACCGAAGAACGACCTTGTTTTTTCACTTGCCTATTCGATCCCACCGGAAAAGTGACGAGCCAAGCGTGGCATTCGATGGCCCGTTTATGACATTCCTCGATGACGAAAGCAAGAGGGTCGTATCCGGGTTCCTGCCCATGACTTAAAACGGCAGCCCACGGTTCGTATCGAGAAGAATAAAAAACCTCACCTCGAATACGCGCTTGAAAAAACACCGTATTGATTCCCACCGATTGCAACTCATCGAGAATATAGCACAACTCTTTTTGCTGTATATATCTATCGGACAAAACCTTTACCGGACGCGAAGGCCAATCCAATCCCCAGTTCGTTGTTATCCACACCGCCCTCATTTCATATTTCGGAGAAGAAGGAAATATGGAAACACAGATAAAACAAACTGAAAGAAGTATTAGCAGTCGTTTTTTCATTAAAGATTTGTATTAAGAGAAATAGTGCAAACAAAAGCAGAAACAAATTTATCGGACTCTACCGAGCACAGTCTATTTCCACATTTGGTGCAAAGGTACATTTTTATTCCCACAAAATATCTTTACAGAACTTATTTCATACGACAAAAACTCAACTCCCAAAAATAAAATAAGAACGACAGATTATCATAAAAAATAGTACCTTTGCAATTCCATACGAAAGATTATGAATACAACTTTCGCCACCATATTAGAAATTGTCGGCACACTGGCCTTCGCCATTAGTGGTATTCGATTAGCAGCCGCAAAACAATTCGATTGGTTCGGAGCCTATGCTGTCGGGCTTGTAACAGCCATAGGGGGTGGAACGCTCCGAGATGTCTTGTTGAATGCAACTCCTTTCTGGATGATAAACGGCAGCTACCTCACCGTAACGGCCATAGCTCTTATTTTCGTCATTATTTTCAAACAATACTTGGTAAAACTCGAAAATACGTTTTTCATATTCGATACGATCGGGTTAGCTCTATTTGTCGTTGTGGGAGTAGAAAAAACACTCATGTTCGGATTTCCGTTTTGGGTAGCGATCGTCATGGGAACCATTACGGGATCGGTCGGCAGTATCATTCGCGATATCCTCATCAACGAAGAACCTCTGCTATTTCGTAAAGACATCTATGCCTTAGCTTGTGTTGCCGGAGGAATCATGTTTTATCTAGGAGAAAAAATGGGGTTCAACAGTATAACCAACCAATCCATTTGCGGCATATCGGTCGTTGCGGTTCGCTTACTCGCTGTAAAATTTCACTGGTCTTTGCCAGCCTTGAAAGATGACACGACCAACCCCATTAAAGACTGACATTTCATCATGTTCGAACGACTGAAAAAATACGATAAAAAAGCAATAGGACAATTTATTCGTTTCGGTATTGTCGGTATCATAAATACCCTTATAACGCTTATCGTCATTTACTTCCTGCAAGAGATTCTACATGTAAAATATACCATATCCAATTTTATAGGCTATATAGCAGGTGTCGTCAATAGTTTCTTCTGGAACAAACTTTGGGTATTTAAAAAATTAAATAGTAACTTTATCCGCGAAGCCATCTTATTCCTCATCTGTTTCGGGATATGCTATGGCATACAATTTATATCGTTACTCATTTTGGTAGAGATATTATATGTACCCGATTCTTGGGCTCAACTTTTGAGTATGATCGTATATACACTGTGTAATTTCATTATGAATAGATGTATCACTTTTAAAAAATAAAAGTTTCATACCATGAAAGTATCTGTAATCATTCCCTGTTATAACGAAGAAGAAGTACTACCCTTGTCTCATAAGCGATTTTCCCAAGTAATGGGAAGTACAGCTCACGATTATGAACTTATTTTCGTTAACGATGGGAGCAAAGACCACACAGAAGAACTTTTACTCGGTTTCGCCAACGATGATCCTCATACAAAAGTAATATCGTTTTCCAGAAACTTCGGACATCAAAATGCCGTGAGTGCAGGATTACACAACTGTACCGGAGACATTGCCGTTATCATCGACGTGGACCTGCAAGACCCGCCCGAAGTTATTCCCCAAATGATAGATACTTATTTGAAAGAAGGCAGTAATGTCGTATATGCGGTACGCAATAAACGTGAAGGGGAAACTTTCATGAAAAAATTCACCGCCAAGATTTATTATCGCATGCTCAACTCTCTATCTGACTACACATTTCCTGTCGATACAGGCGATTTCAGGCTCATCGATCGCAAGGTTTTGGATGCATTCAAACAGTTTCCCGAAAAGCATAAATATTTGCGGGGACTTTTCAGTTGGATGGGATTTAAACAAACTCCGTTCTATTATACCCGTAACGAACGTGCTGCCGGCAGAACGAAATATTCCATACGAAAAATGTTTTCATTAGCCTCGGCCGGTATCTTCGGTTTTTCTAAAAAGCCATTAAAATTGGCCATATCATTAGGAACACTTTCCATTTTTATAGCATTGGCTTTTGCTATCTGGGTATTCATCATGTACCTTTCCGGCAAAGAATCTATCGTTCCGGGGTGGTCTTCGACAATCATTACTATCGTATTTTTAGGTGGAGTGCAATTGTTTACCATCGGAATACTCGGAGAGTACATTGGAAACATCTTCGATGAAACCAAAAATCGCCCGGAATATATTATAGATAAAAAAATCAATTTTGATCCTCATAACAACCAAACGATTTAAAGACTGTCTCCATTATGAATGTGCCTAAAATAAGTTCCAAGACATCTCTATTTCTTTTACTGTTAGTCATCAGTACCTTAACGATCATACCCTATTTGGGGCTAACCAACTTCCACACCAAAGGAGAACCCCGGGAAGCCATCGTGGCAGTCAGTATGTTACAAAACGACAACTGGATACTACCTATAAACAATGGCGGAGACATCGCCTACAAGCCTCCTTTTTTTCATTGGTGTATCGCAGCGTTGTCCCTTCCTGCCGGAGAGGTAACAGAGTTCACTTCGCGCCTTCCTTCGGCATTGGCGGCAATCATTATGGCAATCGCGTGTTTTCTCTTTTTTGCCAAACGTAGCAGAAATGACATAGCATTCCTTGCTTCTCTATTACTACTCTCGGGATTTGAAGTGCATCGGGCTGCAATGGCGTCGCGAGTCGATATGGTACTGACCTGCTTCATCGTCTTAGCCATGCTCCAATTATATCGATGGTGGGAACTCGCGTTGAAAGGAATCCCCATTTGGGCAATACTATTTATGAGTATAGCCACGCTCACTAAGGGACCGGTGGGCATCGTACTTCCATGCGCCGTAATCGGCATATTCCTTCTTTTCCAAAAAGTGTCTGTATGGAAAGCCTTCTATAAAATTATCCCCATAGCACTACTATCCTGTATTTTGCCTTTACTCTGGTATTATGCGGCCTATCAACAGGGAGGAGAAGCATTTCTACGGCTCGTTATGGAAGAAAACGTCGATCGCTTCTTGGGAAAAATGTCATACGGTTCACACGAGCAACCCATCATCTATTACGTTTATATTACCTTAGCGGGTTGGTTACCGTGGTCGCTTTTAGTTATCATGTCATTATTTACCTTAAAATACAAGAGACCACAGGGCACGGTCAAACTATATTGGGAACGATTCAAAGATTATATCACACACATGGATAAAATGAGACTGTTCAGTCTCCTATCCATTGTCATCATATTCGTTTTTTATTGTATCCCCAAAAGTAAAAGATCGGTATATATTCTTCCCATTTACCCATTCATAGCCTATTTTTTGGCAGAATACATGCTCTTTCTACTCAAACAAAGACCGCGAATATGGAGAATATTTTCAATTTTCATAGCATTTATCGGGGGATTTTTATTGGTGGTTCTAACTATCGTCAAAAGCGGAATTATAGACAAATACGTCATGTCTTCTACAAGTGACATCAGTCACTATGTAACAGCCCTTTCCGAATCGTGGGATATCATATTCATCATTACTGCCATATTTATAGTATTCTTAATTTATGACATCTATAAGAGCAAACGATACCTAACCTATAATAACCGTTATCTTTACTCGGTCGTAGCCCTGTTTTTCGGCATTCAACTGATGTTGGACGCTTCTACTTTGCCGGCTATACTCAATGCAAAATCGATGAAACCGTTTGCAGACAAAGTAGTATCTACTGTCCCAAATGGAGAAATATACTCTTATGTAGAGTCTTCTATGATGCGATTTTTCATTATTAATTTTTATGCACAAAACCGAGTCATTGACTTCGAAAAAGAAATGCCTAAAAATGGTTATTTACTCGTTGGCGAACGGGATTTCAATTATATAAAAGAAAAGTACGGAGAACAATATACTTTTGAACAAACCCTACGAAGCGACCGTAAGGGAAACGACGTGAAAGATTATATTCTACTTTTCAATTTTCAACAAAACACAGCAGAATGAAGATTAAAAAGTAAAATGTTTGTCACATTGTTGAAATATCTGTTTCTCAATTTTGCACTATCATAAAAATTGAAACTATGGCCAATTACAAAATTTTAGTCGTTGACGACGAAGAAGATTTATGCGAAATTTTGAAATTCAATTTAGAGGTCGAAGGATATGACGTAGATACGGCAAATTCGGCAGAAGAAGCGCTACAAATGAACCTGACCGATTATAACTTATTGTTGCTCGATGTCATGATGGGCGAAATGAACGGATTCAAAATGGCCTCTCTGTTAAGAAAAAACGAGAAGCTGAAACATATTCCCATCATTTTTTTAACGGCCAAAGATACCGAAGACGACAAACTCATGGGATTTAATATCGGTGCGGACGATTATATATCGAAACCGTTCTCTATCCGAGAAGTGATCGCAAGGGTCAAAGCCGTACTAAGACGGATTGTAGAAAAAGAAGATCCGGCTATTTTACAATTTGAAAAATTGTACATAGACCCTGTAAAAAAACGAGCGTTCATAGACAGTACAGAACTCCCATTGACTAAAAAAGAATTCGAAATATTATCCCTCCTGCTTTCCCACCCGGGACAAGTTTTCTCTCGTGAAGAAATATTATCGAAAATATGGACAGACGAGGTATATGTTTTAGACAGAACTATCGATGTCAATATTACCCGCCTACGCAAAAAAATAGGAGAATACGGTAAGCGCATCGTAACTCGTCTCGGATACGGATATTGTTTCGAAACAGCTTAATTTATGTCTACTGAGAAGGTTCGAAAATCTATGACGTTCGATAGAAAATTGTTTTTTTCTATCGGCTCTCTTTTCATCGTTTTTATCGCTATTATCTTACTATTCGAATATAATCTAGAAAAAGAAAACCGACAGCAATCTCTAAATGCCCTTTTACAAGATTACAACGAACTCATATATTCCCAAATTAAAAACAAAGAGATAGACCAAATTTCAATCGACTCCATCATACAGAGTATTACTCGAAAACCTCTAAGAGTAACTATTATATCGGCACTCTCTGGAAAAGTATTGCTCGAAAGCCAACGAGAAAAAGAACCAGACTCCATCGCAAACAACCATTTGGACCGCCCCGAAATAAGATCATCTCTAAAAAATGGGAATGGATATGCCATTCGATATTCTCAATCGTTCAAAAAAAATTTCTTCTATTCAGCTAAACGATATGACGATTGGATCATACGCTCCTCACTTCCTTTCGAACGGGAGAAATTTTCCATACTCAGTCCTAATAACGAATTCATATATTTCATGTTAGCGATATCGATTTTCGCCATACTGTTGCTTTATTATTTTTGCCACAGCTTGGGAAAATCCATTGCCGCTCTCAGCCAGCTGTCTCAACAGGCAGAACAGGGAAAGCCTATACACATTACTATAAAATCAGGGGTAGACGACATTGGCAATATTACCCATAGCCTAACCCATATTTATGATAACTTACTAAAAACCAAAGAGAAACTATCCATAGAGCAAGAGAAACTATTCAAACATTTACAGTTCTCCAAAGAAGGATTGGCCTTTTTTTCCAAAGATAAAAGGATCATTATGGCCAATAATCTTTTTATTCAGTATCTCAATTTTATCACAGACAATACCCTATCTCCCTCCGACTATTTATTTAAAGAGGCCAATCTGAAAAAAATCAATAATTTCATTTCTCAAAAGCTCTATGAACAAAACGAACAGGAAGAATTTATTTCGGAGTCTATGGTTATAGACAAAGGAAGCCGAACTTTCCTCATAGAATGTATCATATTTCAAGACCATACATTTGAAATAGCCATTAACGATATTACCCAACAAGAACAAGAAAGCCGGTTAAAACGCCAACTTACTCAAAACATCGCTCACGAACTTAAAACCCCGGTCAGCAGTATCCGCGGATATATGGAGACCATTCTTTCCACCGAAATGGACGATAGCCGGAAAAAAATGTTTATGGAGCGTTGTTACGCACAATCCAAACGATTGACCGATTTACTAAGAGATATTTCAATGCTCAATAGGCTGGACGAATCTAAGGACCTCTATGACACGGATAATACCGATTTACAAAAAATCATCAATGAAGTTATTAACGAATCGCAAGCGGCCTTGACAGAACGGGAAATGACCGTCGAGACGAGAAACCTCCACGAACGAATGTCCATAAATGGAAATTATTCCTTATTGTACTCCATTTTCAGAAATCTTACAGACAATGCCATAGCCTATGCCGGTATAGGAACAAAAATCACGATAGACTGCTATCTCGAAGATAGTAAATATTATTATTTCTCTTTCTCCGACAACGGAATCGGTGTCCCCGAAGAACATTTGAACAGATTATTCGAAAGATTTTACCGGGTTGATAAAGGTCGGTCCCGCAAACTCGGAGGAACCGGATTGGGACTCGCCATTGTTAAAAATGCCGTTCTCTTCCATAAAGGAGAAATATGGGTAAAAAACGGTTTATCAGGAGGGTTGAACATTCTTTTTTCATTACGAAAAGTTTAGGAACCCTATTTCTCTTTTCCCAAAATAGACAAAGAAACATTAGGATTATTCAGGAAATCTCGTAACTTTGTAAAATCATGACATAAAAACTTGATTTTATGAACAACGAGAGTTTCAATAAATACATCGAACAAGCCATTAAAGAAAATTGGGAAAGAATCGCATTAAGTGATTTCGACGGTGTATCTTATCACTATAAAGACATTGCCCGCAAAATAGCCAAAATACATCTCTTATTAGAAAGTGCCGAAATAAAAAAAGGAGACAAAATAGCTATCTGCGGCAAAAACTCAGCTCACTGGGCGGTAGCCTTTTTTGCGGCAATCACCTACGGGGCCGTACCCGTCCCCATCTTACATGAATTCAAAGCAGACAATATACACCACATTGTCAATCACTCGGAAGCAAAACTGCTATTTGTCGGAGATATTGTCTGGGAAGACCTGAACGAAACGCTAATGAAAAACCTGAAAGGAATCTTCCTATTAAATGACTTTTCCTTATTAAGATCAAAAAGTGAAAAGCTGACGGATATGCGGAACCGATTAAACGAATACTTCGGGAAAAAATATCCTGCCCGATTTACCCCTGATGCCGTAAGCTATTACGAAGATTCTCCCGAGGAACTCGCCGTTATCAATTACACCTCGGGCTCCACCGGTTTTTCAAAAGGAGTAATGCTCCCCTACCGCAGTTTATGGTCCAATGTCAAATTTTGTTTAGACCATTTACCGTTCTTGTCCGCAGGTGACGGTATTGTTTGTATGTTGCCGATGGCACACATGTACGGCATGGTTATAGAAATGATACACCCATTTTTAAAAGGCTGTCACTTGCATTTCCTGACTCGGATTCCCTCACCTAAGATCATCATGGATGCTTTTGCTACGGTAAAGCCCAAACTAATTATAGCCGTTCCTCTCATCATCGAAAAAATTATCAGAACCAAAGTGTTTCCTTTATTAGAGAAACCTTTGATGAAACTTCTTTTAAAAGTTCCATTCTTAGACACTCAGTTATTGGCAAAAATCAACGATAAACTTTACGAAACGTTCGGAGGGAACCTCTCTCAAATGATTATCGGAGGTGCGGCTTTAAATAGAGATGTAGAACAATTCCTGCGTCGTATCAATTTTCCCTTTACCGTAGGATATGGCATGACCGAGTGCGGTCCGCTCATCTCTTATGCCCCGTGGGACGAGACTCGAATCGGCTCTTGTGGGCGGATAGTAGACCGTATGGAAGGAAGAGTAAACTCTTCGGATTCAGAAAATATCGTAGGTGAACTGCAAGTGAAAGGTACGAATATCATGCTGGGATACTTCAAAAACGAAGAAGCTACTCAGGCGATATTCACCGAGGACGGCTGGATGAAAACCGGAGACTTATGTACGATAGATGCCGATGGATTCATATATCTGAGAGGGAGAAATAAAAACATGATATTGGGTCCGTCCGGGCAAAACATTTATCCGGAAGAAATCGAAGATCGACTGAATAATATGCCCTATGTATGCGAATCGCTCATCATCGAACAAGACGGCAAATTGGTCGCTCTCGTTTACCCCGATATAGAAAACGCGCAGCATTCGAATATATCCGGCCATGCATTAGAAACTCTGATGGAAGAAAACATATCGACCCTCAATAAAGAGCTTCCGGCTTATAGCCAAATCAGCCGTCTTAAAATCTATTATGAAGAGTTCGAAAAAACACCTAAACGAAGTATAAAACGATATCTTTACCAAAGCCATTAAAGGCCATTGGATTAAAAAAGAAAAAGAATTAAACGCCGGCAAAATATACAAAAACACATCGTTTGTAATTGCCGGCTTTTTCATATCTTTGCAAACCGATGAGAAAGGCCTGTATTATCATATTATCCGTACTTTTCTGTTCACTTTTTTCAGAGGCTAAGAAAAAACAGGATATTCCTGCTCCTTATGCATGGAGTATTACCCAGCCGTTAGGGTCGAGATATGATGTTCCTATGGATACTCTCATGCACAATTTTTACAGCACGGATATTCCTTCCAGCTATTCAACGGCTTACGGGACGACCGGGAATCTCGGCGCTGCTGCTTTTTCCAAAATATTTTTTGACAGACCTTTACCCTCTGAATTTATATTTAAAGATCCATTCGGCCATTGGATACAAACAGCCTCTTCATGGAAATTCTATAATTCACACATACCTTATACCCAACTATCTTATCTGACAGGAGGCTCGAAACAAACTGCCCAAGATGATTTAAAAGCTGTTTTCTCTGGAAATTTTAATCAGAAACTGGAATTCGGAGGTAGCATCAATTATATCCTATCGAGAGGCCACTACCAGCATCAAGCGACGAAAGACCTTGCATACAGTATCTTCGGAAGCTATTTGGGAGACCGATACGATATTCAATTTTTTCTTAATACATATAATTTCGTAAACCAAGAAAACGGAGGTATCTCGGACGATACATACATACTTCGTCCCGAAGAGGTACAAGGAGGACAATCGAGCGTAAACACCCAAACGATTCCAACCAATCTGACGGATGCGTACAACCGTATTCGCGGTAAAGAATACTACGCCACACAACGATATAAATTCGGGTTCTATCAAGAAGAAGAGCAAGACACAACCGTGATACGTACATTCATTCCCGTCACCAGCATTATACACACCATCGAGTATAATGAAAATAAGCATAGGTTTGTCAACCAATCGGCGACCGAAGACACTACCTACTTCGCGAACACCTATTTAGGTCTTGGAGGAACGAATGAAGAAACCCGATACCAGTCTATACGAAATACTTTCGGAATATCATTACTCGAAGGATTCAATAAGTATGCAAAGATGGGATTGGCGGCTTACGCCACTTACGAATATCGCCATTTTTCCCTGCCTCAGGACACCCTTTCGGCTGGAACTACAATAGAGGGTTTGACTCCACGTCCCGATATATCCAATCCTCGCAGCCACGGAGAAAGCCTTTTATGGGTCGGTGGAGAAATTTCAAAACAAAAGGGAGAACTACTGACTTATCATGTAAACGGGAAATTCGGACTTGCCGGAGCAATCATAGGTGATATCGACGTCACTGCCGATATTCGCAGCCGATTCAGACTTTGGAACGACACCGTTCAACTAAGAGCCTATGGCTTTTTCAAAAACACCGAACCTTCTTATTTCTATAAGAAATACACTTCCAATCACTTCATTTGGGACAATGATTTCGGGAAAACACGTCGAATGAGAGTCGGAGGTGAGTTCAACATAAAACGGTGGAGAACCAAATTGAACGTCGGTGTCGAAAATATACAAAATTATATCTATTTCGACAATAATAGCTTGCCCCGGCAAGAGAGCTCCATGATACAAGTATTCCATGCAAAACTCAATCAGGATTTTAAATTCGGAGTTTTTAATTGGGAAAACGAAATAGTTTACCAAAAATCGAGTAAACCATCAATAATCCCCTTACCCGAATTGAGCGTATATAGCAATATGTACCTTTTATTCAGAATCGCCAAAGTATTGCATGTTCAATTAGGTGTAGATTGTCGTTACTACACAAAATATAAAAGCGAGGCTTTCCAACCGGCGACCTTAACTTTTCATACCCAAGATGAAATCGAAGTGGGAAATTATCCTTTCATGAACGCATATATAAATATGAAATTGAAACAAACTCGTTTCTTTGTCATGATGTCGCACGTGAATCAAGGGATATTCGGGGGAAATAACTATTTCTCATTACCACATTATCCGTTAAATCCAAGTATGTTTCAAATGGGGTTATCCATAGATTTTTCTAATTAACGATATGAAGTTCAAACGACACATATTTATATATGCCGCACTATTGATAATAGTTGTCGGAACAATGATATGGTTGCGTCCCCGAAACACTTACCGACCGAGAACTTTCGAGGAAATCAAAGCCGATGGCGTTTTGAGGATCGTTACAGATTATACCCCATTGTCTTACTATTTACAAGGCGACAGCCTATCGGGATTCGACTATGAATTGGCCCGCATGGTAGGCAATCGAAGCGGGCTTTCCATTGAGATAACCCCAGAAGTTAACCTAAGCAAAAGTATCGACGGATTGAAAAAAGGCCAATACGACATCATTGCCCGTCAATTACCCGTAACGTCCGAAATCAAGGAAGAATTGGCTTTTACCATACCCATTCAACTGAACAAACAGGTATTGGTTCAAAGAAAAGATCCCAAAGCGAAAAAAAAACTGATAAGAAACCAACTAGATTTGGCCGGAAAAACTCTATACATCGTCAGTGATGCTCCTACAAGATTACGCATTCACAACTTGTCTCGTGAAATAGGCGATACCATATATATACAAGAAGAAAAGACATACGGGGCCGAACAGCTCATCATGATGGTCGCTACCGGGGAAATCGACTTAGCCGTATGCGACAAAGCAATAGCCCAGCAAATGAGCAAAGATTATCCCCAAATAGACTGTAATACCGATATAAGTTTTACTCAGTTCCAATCATGGGCCCTCAGAAAAGACGACTCGATATTACTCGACAGCTTGAACAAATGGATTTCTGAAATTCAAAAAGAAGACAAATATAATAAATTGTACAATTCTTATTTCTGACAGATAAAAACAAACAAAGGATTAAAAAAGTTTTTCTCGTATGAAACGACCTGATATAGAGCACGAAGGTATTATAACAGGTATTTCCGAATCGCATATATTCGTGCGCATCATACAACACTCGGCTTGCGCAGGCTGTCATGCGGCTTCATTGTGCACGACAACCGACCAAAAAGAAAAAATCATCGAGGTTGAAAAATGCGATTTTCCCATACAGATAGGAGATAAAGTTTCGGTAGCTCTTTCTGCCTCGGCAGGATACAGAGCTATATGGTTTACGGCAGCCCTCCCGGTAATTCTCATTATGCTGTCGCTCGTCATCAATGAACGAATAGGAATGAACGAACTATATTCGGGGTTATGTACCCTTGTCGTATTAGCGGTATATTACACGATACTATATTTCTATCGCGATCGACTGAAAAAACGATTTAGATTCTTCTTGAAACCAATACATGTCTCATAACTTATGGTAACGGCAATCATCATACTAAGTATTATCGGACTCATCGGCGCTACATTACTTTACATCATTTCCCGTAAATTCCATGTAGAAGAAGACTCTCGAATCGACGAAATAGAATCTATTCTTCCGGGAGCGAATTGCGGCGGTTGCGGATATGCCGGATGTCGGAATTTTGCCGAACAATGCACGAAGGTCACATCGTTAGACAGTCTGTTATGTCCCGTCGGGGGTAATGAGGTTATGCAAAAGATTGCACCCATTCTTGGTCTGAATGCTGTGGAAAAAGCTCCTCGTATCGCTGTTATCCGTTGCAATGGCTCTTGCGAGAACCGCCCGCAAACCAGCCATTACGAAGGCGCACATAGCTGCGCGGTCGTTTCCTCGCTTTATACTGGCGAGAGTAATTGCAATTATGGGTGTCTTGGCGAAGGAGATTGTGCAGCAGCTTGCGAATTCGGAGGTATCACGATGGATCCCGTCACCCGACTTCCCCGCATCGACTCCAATATTTGCATTGCCTGTGGTTCTTGTGTAAAAGCCTGTCCCAGACATTTAATCGAGCTACGGAAGAAACAAGAATCCATGATATATGTGGCTTGCAACAACAAAGACAAAGGCATCATCGCCCGCAAAGTTTGTTCCGTCGCCTGCATAGGTTGTGGAAAATGTGTCAAGACCTGCCCCGAAAAAGCTATTTCTCTATCAGACAATTTAGCGTATATCGACGATAACCTCTGTCTATCATGCCAAGCGTGTGTCGACGGCTGCCCTACCCATGCGATACATGCCGAAATAAGAAACAATATCAGGGAAACATCAACCCCCAGAAAGGAAACTGCAATATGTTAAAAACATTCCGCATAGGAGGTATACACCCCAAAGAGAATAAACTGACGTCGCAATGCCCGGTAACCGCCATTCCGGTTCCCCGACAAGTCTCTCTGATGCTCAACCAGCACATCGGAGCGCCGGCCAATTGCATTGTCAAGAAAGGCGATACCGTAAAAGTGGGGACTCTCATCGCCGAGGCCAACGGATTCGTATCGTCCAACATACACTCCCCGGTATCGGGAACCGTCTCGAAGATAGATAAAATAGCTAATGCATTCGGAATATATTCTCAGGCAATTATCATCGATACGGAAGGAGACGATTGGGAGGAATATATAGACCGGACTCCCTCTTTGGAAAAAGAGATTGCTTTATCTTCAAATGAAATTATACAAAAAATAGCACAAAACGGTATCGTCGGTTTAGGCGGTGCGACTTTTCCCACCCATGTAAAACTGACACCTCCCAAAGAATTCAAGCCTACGGTCCTCATCGTCAATGCGACGGAATGCGAACCCTACCTGACGGACGACCATGCTCTCATGCTCGAATCGCCCGAACAAATTATAATAGGCTGTCACATTCTAATGAAAGCTATCCATGTAAAACAGGCTTATATAGGAGTAGAAAATAACAAAAGAGACGCTATTGCCCTACTAAAAAAACAGGCCGAAAAATATCCGGGCATAGAAATAGTGCCCCTCCGTACCCGATACCCGCAAGGCGGTGAAAAGCAGCTCATCGATGCCATTCTTCATAAGCAAGTAGCAAACGGGGCATTACCGGTTTCGACCGGAGCTATCGTCCAAAATGTCGGAACCGCTTTTGCCGTGTATGAAGCCGTTCAGAAAAATAAACCGCTCGTAGAGCGTATCGTTACCGTTACAGGAGACGGTATTAAACAACCGGGAAATTACCGGATAAGATTGGGTATACCTATCCGTGAGCTGATAGAGATTGCCGGCGGTCTTCCCTCCGACAGCGCAAAGGTCATTCTCGGAGGCCCCATGATGGGAAAAGCGGTTTCCAATCTAGATGCCCCTATTCCCAAAGGTTGTTCGGGTATCTTGATATTAAGCGAAACCCATGCGCACCGAAGCGAAACCTCTCCTTGTATAAGATGCGGCAAATGCATTTCTGCATGTCCTATGGGACTCGAACCTTATCTCTTGGCCAAATTGTCAGAAAATCATTTGTTCGAGAGAGCGGAAAAAGAACTCATCACCGCATGTCTGGAATGTGGCTGTTGTGCTTATAGTTGTCCGTCAAACCGTCCTATACTCGATTATATACGAATAGGGAAAAATGCAGTAAACCAAATCATACGATCCAGAAAACAATCTTAATTTATCTCGCAATGGAATTAACCGTATCGCCAGCCCCTCACATACACGATAATTTAACCGTCTCGAAATGCATGTACAATGTCATCATCGCATTGCTGCCTGCATTCGCCGTTTCCCTTTATTTTTTCGGAATCGGGGCTTTAATCGTTACTCTCTCGTCTATACTCTCTTGCGTCATCGTCGAATATCTAATCCAGAAATATTTACTGAAAGAAAAGCCTTCTATCGGTAACGGTTCGGCCATACTCACCGGATTGCTGCTGGCCTTCAACCTGCCTTCCAATCTGCCGATATGGATCGTTGTCATCGGTTCTATCGTTGCGATAGGGATTGCCAAAATGTCTTTCGGAGGCTTAGGGAACAATCTTTTCAATCCGGCTTTGGCGGGACGGGTATTTCTTCTCATATCCTTCCCTACCCAGATGACCCAATGGCCTCTGCCAATCGTATCACGGTGGAACTATACCGATGCCGAGACCGGAGCAACACTACTTTCTAAATTAAAAGAAGAGGGAGGCCTGTGGATCGAACAAATAGATATCGCTAATCTATGGATTGGAAATCAAGGAGGTAGTTTAGGGGAAGTAGGCGCTATCGCCCTACTAATCGGTTTTGCCTATCTGCTTTACCGGAAAATCATCAGTTGGCATATACCCGTCACTATCCTCTTGACAGTCTTTTTATTCAGTTTTGTCTTGGCATGCGGGCAAGAAACAGGCAATCCGCAAAATATACCCATGTGGCAATATGCATTCGACTTTGCCCTCATTCAGCTATTGTCCGGCGGACTTTTGTTAGGGGCTATATATATGGCGACCGACTACGTGACCTCGCCCATGACCTCCAAAGGAATGATTATCTACGGAATCGGTATAGGTATCTTGACCGTCGTTATACGCCAATGGGGAGGTTACCCCGAAGGAGTTTCTTTCGCAATCCTTATCATGAATGCTTTTACACCGCTTATCAATAATTATATCAAACCCAAACGTTTCGGCAACCATCGATCATGAAGAAAAAAGATTCTACATTTTGG
>ULNK01026904.1_pt1 | contig 25285 bp, 24 predicted proteins | sample 1951911 | NCBI WGS metagenome assembly ULNK01 (sample SAMEA4835576, study PRJEB28245) | human gut metagenome | biome: gut microbiome; material: fecal sample | place: Denmark | collected 2008 | reverse complement strand
GGACAATGGGGAACGCCGCTCGCAGGCTCGCACCGTAATCTGCCTTTTGTATCACTTTTATTCCTCTTTTTTATGAATACGAAACAGAAAACAGCCCGGCATGATGAAGAGTCCGGGATTCCTGAAAGCAAACGGGAAAGGCGTGACTCGACCATCTCATTCCGTGTCAGCAAGACACAACGGGAACATATTGGACGGCTGGCCGACAGGTGCGGCATGACAATCAGTGACTATGTATTGGCCCGGTCATACAATTACAGGCCGAAAGAGCGCATGACCCCAAGACAAGAGTTGATACGTGACGAACTTATCATAGCTCGAAGCGACTATGCCAGATACACGTCCATGCTCAACGCCATGCCGCAGGATGAACGTCGGGCGATGTTCCGCAATCAAACCTGGATGGTCGGTGCGCTGCAACTGCTCGGCAGGACTGCGGAAGCCATCACAAAAATCATAGACCGCTATTTCGCACCGAACCGAATTCCCGAAAACCCCAAAATACAGGAACAGACAGAAACCAAAGAAAATACATGATAGGCAAGGCAAAATCCATAAGTCACGGAATAAACGCCCTCCGATACATCACCGGAGAGTCGAAAAACAAGAAACATCCCGAACTGATATACCATATCAAGGACAACCTGCTTCCGTGCAGACTCGATGCGCAGGGTGTATGGGACATAATAAAAGCCCATGCGCCGACGGGCAAGAACATGATCCGCATTGAAATCAGCCCGGCAAAAGAACACACGGAACATTTCACCCTGAAAGACTGGGAAAGGCTGTGGGACGATTTTGTCCGTGAATTTGACAGCATGGAGTTCAAGGACAGGCATGGCAACGTGTATTCACACAGGACAAACCTTGCCGGAAGCATCTATTCCGTAAGTCTGCATCTGGAATCGAAGAGCGGCATTCCCCACCTGCACGCTGCGGTCTGCCGCAAGGACAAGGACGGCAAAACCAACAACGACCACAACATACATCTCCGCGCACAGTATGCCGCGGAGCGTATAGCCCGGAAACGGGGCTGGACGACAGCAGCGGAAATCCGCAGGACAAACGCCGACGAGGTTGCCCGGGTACTTACGGGTATCCTGCGTTCCATGCCGTCATGGTCATGGAACGATTATGTTGCGAGGGTGCGGAAAAAGGGTTATACGCTCGAAGAACGGCGTGACAAGAAAGATGTGTTGCGGGGTTATACGGTCGGTATCGGAGACATTATCTACAAGGCTTCGGAACTTGGCAAAGGCCGCACCCTGATGGCATCAAAGATTGAAACGACGTGGAACAGACTTCACAACCGGTCCGTGGCAGAGCTTAAGCAGGAAGGAAACAAGATTCCGACACAGACTGCAACGCGTTCCGATGCAAACTTGAAAACAACCGGAGACAGACCTATTACAGATTATTCTTCATGGCACGACGGAACATCAAGGTATGAACTTACACATGATGGCAGGGATTACAGGTTCTATATTCCCAACAATGTCATGCAACTGTTTGATAACGAATTCGACTACCGGGAAACAGCAAACCACAAGGAGCTTACGGACTATGCAGTGGCTCTGTTTGTCGGCATGATGAATGTTCCGGTTGCCCCGTCGGGTGGCGGAGGCGGCACTTCCAGCGACCTGCCTTGGGGACGGAAAGAGGACGAGGACGAAATGGAACGTGCCCGACGTTGTGCCCGTGCAGCCATTGCAAAACATGGCAGACAACCTAAAACATCACGCAAACGATAGAAAGGAACTTTATGACAGGCAGAAAATACGATTACAGCAATGAACTGGCGCAGGATACGCCACAGAGTGAGAACGATGAATGTAAGGCGGAAGCACGAACCCGACGGCTTGAAGAACGCAGTACTGCATTGGCTGACGAGTTCCGTGACCTGAAACCGGAAATCGGCAGGGCTTACAACCTTCTGCAAAAACTTGTCAGTCAGACAGGCGCATTCGCCACCACCATGCTCAACCTGCATGACATGTTCAAAACCGATTTACCGATCCGTTTTTCGGAAGAGGACAGGAAAATGTTGCAGGATGAGTTGAATAATATCGCCAGAAAAGCCGCCGGGGAGATCCGTAAGAACGAGAAACGGGTCTCAATACCGCAGGCGGTTTTCTCGTGCATGGTCATATTACTGATACTACTTTCCGTATTCTTTGCTTTGGTCATTTTTGCCAACCGGAAATTGATTCATTCCGACATACTGACCGAACTGGTGTTTTTGTATTCCATACTCATTGTCCTGACTCTTGCTGCCGTTGCCTATACATTTTATAGACAGAAACATTAAAAAAAAGTACAGTTATGGCAACAGTAAAATTAAAATTCCGCCCGTCAACGGTCGCAGACCGTCCGGGCACCATCGTCTATTTTATAACTCACCGCCGGATTGTCAGACAGATTACGACTGGTTATAAAATTTACTCATATGAATGGGATGAAGAGCATAATGATATTGTCAGGCTCTCTCAAGTCTCTCCAAATCGTTTAGAAACAATCAAGTCAATTCAAGAGAAAATTGCCTGGGAGAAAAAACGATTGGATAAAATAATTGTGGCCTTAGAAAATAAAGGACAAGTTTTCTCTATAGACGATATAGTACAGGAATACCATACTTTGTCTTCAGATAAAACAACCGTTTTTGAATATATTAAAACCCAGATAGAACGCTTGAAAAATGCTGGAAGAGAACGTACAAGTGAGACTTATAAGCAGATGTTTATGAGTTTCATGAAATTTAGAAATGGAGAAGACCTGCATTTCGACATGATTGATGAAAACTTAATCAATCGATACGAAAGCCATATGCGTGCATTCAATTTATGCAGAAACACTACTTCATTCTATATGCGAATATTGCGCAGTGTCTATAATCGGGCTGTAGAAGATGGTCTTACAGCTCAAAACACTCCATTCAAACGAGTATATACCGGAGTTGACAAGACGTCTAAGCGCGCTTTAAATATAAAAGAAATCAAAAAGATTAAAGATTTGGATTTGACTAATGCACCGACGCTTGATTTTGCAAGGGACATGTTCTTATTTTCTTTCTATATGCGGGGAATGTCATTTATTGATATCGCATACCTGAAGAAAAAAGACCTCTCTAACGGTTTTGTTGTATACAATAGACGTAAAACCGGTCAACAGATGATTGTAAAATGGGAAAAAAGTATGGAAGAAATTGCAAACAAACATCCTAATGAATACAATACATTTCTGTTTCCAATCATAATTAGCCCAAATGTTATAGAACGAAAACAATACTTGAATAAAATGTTGTTGGTAAATAAATATCTGAAGAAGATAGCAAAATTGGCAGGAATAAGGATTCCACTAACGATGTATGTTGCACGTCATTCTTGGGCAAGTATCGCCCACTCCCAAAATATTCCTATGAAAGCAATTAGTCTCGGCATGGGACATGACAATGAGGAAACGACACAAATATATCTTGCATCTATCCAAACTAATATAATAGATAATGCGAATAGTAAAATTCTGAATCTTTTGAATAAACACAAATAAGGATTCGTATTCTCAAAACATATCAGCTATACTTTTACTACAGTCAATGGTGTATGTTTATATATTTGGATAGTATTTAGCTGCAACAGATTGTTTAGCAAATGTTTCCACTCTTATATAGAGTACGTTAAACATTTACAAAGTTACAAATTTAGTTGCAGATAATATGATCTTTTTTGCAAAAATTTTATTGAGAGAGTAGAATGTTTGGCATAATCCATCTAACTTTTTACTCAATTAGTACATTCTCAATCTTTTATGTATATGAAATAACTCTATATAAGAGTACATATAAATGTGATTTAAATGTCATACCATAAATATAAAAAAATATGATTAACCTACAAAAAGGACAACGCATAGAAATAGGCTTATCAAAAGTCGGCGTTGGTTTGGGATGGGATCCGAATGAGAGTACTGGATTTGATTTTGACCTTGATGCTTCTGCATTTATGTTAGGTAGCAACAAGAAACTTCCACAAGATGAATATTTTGTTTTCTACAATAACCAGTTGTCGCCAGATGGAGCGGTAGAGTCTTCTGGGGATGACTTGACCGGTGGTAATAGTGATGGCGGAGATGACGAGACTCTAACAGTAGATTTAACAAAAGTTGATCCTCGTATTGAAGAAATTATTTTTACTGTAACTATCCATGAAGCAGTAGCTAGAAAGCAAAATTTTGGTCAAGTCCATAATTCATACATCCGAATTTATAATGCTGCAACCAATGAGGAGATTGCTCGTTATGACTTGGATGAAGATTTCTCTATAGAAACAGCGGTAGAATTTGGTCGACTATACAAACGAGGAAGCGAATGGAAGTTTGAAGCTATGGGTGTAGGCTATAAAGGAGGATTGCAATATTTTGTAGATAAATATGCCTACTAATCAGTAGACACATGAAGAAAGCGAATTACTCTTCAAAAAAGGATTATTGTTTTACACTAAAAACCATACCATATGATCAATCTTGAAAAAGGACAACGGGTAAATGTTGATTTGCCCAAATTTACAATCGGATTAGGATGGGATACCAATACCTCCTCTACTGGTACTGCGTTCGATTTGGATGCTTCTGTATTTATTCTTGGAGAGAACAAAAAACTTATTTCTGATGAGTATTTCGTTTTCTACAATAATTTACAATCTCCTGATGGCGCTGTAATTCACACTGGAGACAACCTTGATGGGGAAGGCGAAGGTGATGATGAAAGTATAAAAATAGATTTGAGCTCCATAACATCACAGGCTGCTGAAATTGTTGTAGTTGTTACAATTCATAAAGCGGATAAGCGTAAACAGAATTTCGGACAGGTGCATAATTCTTTTATCAGAATATTTAATACTGACACACAAGAGGAAATTCTGAAATATGAACTAGAAGAAGATTTTTCTGTAGAAACAGCTGTTGAATTTGGCCGTATCTATAAAAAGAACGGTCAATGGAAATTTGAAGCTATCGGTGTAGGGCAAAAAGGTGGTTTACAAGAATATCTAAATAAATATAACTAAGATATGGCAATACGATTAGAAAAAGGACAACGGATCAATCTTGAAAAGAATAATGGTTCTAAACTAACTGATTTTTGTGTTGGTTGCAATTGGGGTGCCATTGTCAAGAAAACTTTCTTTGGGTTAAGCAGTTCTACAGTCGATGTCGATCTGGATTTAAGTTGCCTTATGTTTGACATTGAAGGGAAACCTGTAGACCATATTTACTCTCCTTTATACAGATTTGGCGACAATAAAGTAGGATTACCAAATGGAAAAGTTGATTCTTTCGATAGAGCTCTCCATCATACTGGAGATGATAGATCTGGTGACACCAATGGCGATGACGGATTATATAATGAGATTATTACTGTCAATCTAAATAATGTTGATCCCAAAATAAATCAAATCGTTTTCTTTTTGAATATATATAACAACGATGATTTTCAGGGAGATTTTTCAGAAATACCATATGCCTCAATTCGCATGTACGAAGGAACATCAACTAAAGTGCGAGAAGTGTTTGCACAATATGATGTTGCAACGAAAGACAATTGCCGTGGAATGCGAGCATTGATTATGGGCAAGTTATATCGTCGCAATGGAGATTGGAAATTTGCGGCAATTGGAGATGCCTATGAAGACAAAAATATTGTGCAAACAATAGCAAGAGTTTTTAAGGACTATTCAAAATAATAGCATATGGCAATACGATTGGAGAAAGGACAAAGAATCAATCTTGAAAAAGATAATGGTTCCAAATTAGGTAATATATGCGTCGGTGTCAACTGGGGGGCTATCAAGAAAAAGAATTGGTTAGGATTTACAACAACCGAAGCTGTAGATTTAGATGCAAGTTGTGCACAATTTGACTCTGCTGGCAATGTGATTGACAAAGTTTGGTTTAGACATTTGAAGTCAAATGATGGAGCTATCAAACATAGTGGAGACGATTTGACTGGAGACACTGACGGGGATGATGGTTTGGATAATGAAGTCATTACAGTAGATTTTTCCAAACTAGACAGCAAAACAGAAAAAATAGCATTTGTCCTAAATAGTTTCAGAGGACATGATTTCAGAACAATTCCATTTGCTTCTATCAGAATTTATGAAGGAACTCCTACAAAAGTGAAAGAAGTATTTGCTACTTATGATATTGCAAATGATCCAACTTTCGCCGGGAATGTATCAATGGTAATGGGAGTTTTCTATAAACGTAATGGAGATTGGAAATTCAATGCTATCGGTGAACCTACCAAAGACAGAGATTTTGAAAGTACATTACAGACTGTTAAACAAAGATATTTATGAGAAGACTACCAGTTTATCTATTATTAGATACATCAGGCTCAATGTATGGGGAGCCTATTGAAGCTGTTAAAAATGGAGTACAGGTACTTGTCTCAACATTGAGGCAGGATCCATACGCTCTGGAAACAGCATATTTGAGTATTATTACATTCAATAGTAGTGCACAACAAGTAACTCCTTTGACTGAATTATCCTCTTTCCAGCAACCGAGCATAGATGCTGGTGGTTGCACTGCTTTAGGTGAAGCATTGTCATTGCTTGCATCAAAAGTTGATAGTGAAGTAACCAAAACAACAGCGGAAGTCAAGGGAGACTGGAAACCATTAGTCTTTATTATGACTGATGGAGAGCCAACAGATGATTTGAATAAAGGACTGGCTGAATTTAAAAAACGAAAATTTGGAATGGTTGTAGCTTGTGCTGCAGGACAAGGAGCAAACACAGACACACTAAAAAAAATAACAGAATGTGTCGTACAGCTTGATACAGCAGATAGCGCAACAATCAAATCTTTCTTCAAATGGGTTTCTGCATCAGTAAGTGCTGGAAGTATGAAGGTTGAAGAAACTTGCCAAGAAGTTGGAGGTTTGAGCGAACTGCCACCTCCCCCTCCAGAAGTAAATATTGTTGTATAATTAAAATAACTAATAATAAAAGGATTAATAATGAAAAGTCTAAAAGAATATAAGATAGAACTTTTAGCCGATGGCGTTATTGACGCTTCGGAAGCTAAAAAACTCGAGAAGCTACTATTTGCAGATGGAAAGATTGATTCAGAGGAAGCTGAATTCATATTTGAAATTAATGATGCTGTCTCTGGTAAGAACAATGATATCGCTTGGGACGAATTATTTGTAAAGGCAATTATTTCATATATGTTAGACGATACCGACTCTCCTGGAGAAATTGATGAAGCTGAAGCTGATTGGCTCTATAATAGAATCAAAGGAGATGGTCAGATTGATAACCTTGAGCGGAAACTGCTTTTGCAATTGAAAACCCAATCTAAAAACTTTCCTTCTAAATTAGAAGAATTGCTTTAAGTGACCTTGACAATATAGGGTATTTCAATTGTGAAGCATACTGCCTCCGTATGAAATACCCTTTTTGCTATTAAAATATTAAAATAAAATGAGACGACTGCCTGTATATTTACTTATAGACACTTCTGGCTCAATGAAAGGAGAGCCTATAGAATCCGTAAAAGTCGGCATAGAATCCATGATTGCAACTTTGCGTCAGGATCCTTATGCTTTGGAGACTGTAAACATTAGTATTATAACATATGATAAAGACGTTAAAGTTGTCCTACCATTGACTCCTTTGGAAGATTTACAGTTACCAAACATAACAACTCCGGATTCTGGACCTACCCATACAGGAGCTGCTCTTGAAGAGCTTTGTCGCCAAGTAGAACAGGAAGTGACATTGAGCACACCAGAGAAAAAAGGAGATTGGATGCCCCTATTATTTATTATGACGGATGGCCATCCTTCAGATATAATGGTATATAATAAAATTGTACCAGAGGTCAAGAAGAAGAAATTCGCAAGTATCATAGCTTGTGCTGCTGGGATGAAAGCCAAGATAGAACCGTTGAAACTACTTACGAATCAAGTGTATTCTTTAGATACCATGGATAGTTCCAGTTTTAAAACATTCTTTAAATGGGTATCTGATTTAATTGAAGTTGGCAACAAAAGTGTCGGAGCTACTGATGATTTAATTTTACCGCCTCCACCAGAAGAGGTTAACGTTATAATTTAATAACAGCATGAATGTAAAGTTAGTTGGAAATTTCATACAACATATAGAAGTCGAACTTCAGAGAAACGAAGAATTTTATGCTCAAAAAGGTGCTCTTATATATTTAGAACACGGTATTGATAAAGATGTTGTGATGAATGGAGGTGGCAATGGTACACTTGGGACTATCGGGAATTTAATAGGTGCAAAACTTACAGGAGAATCTATTTTCCTTGTTCGTTATGTCAACCAGTGCAATATGCCTCGCAAAATTGTTTTCGGTGGCAACTACGGATTGCACCCCATTAAAATTCAAAATGAAGTTTTGATATGTAACAGAGGCGTGTATGTAGCTTCCAATAACTTAGTTCAAGTATCAGCTAAAATTTCAATTACTGGTATAGTGAGTGGTATGGGTGGGCTTTTACAGAAAATATCAGGTTCTTCAACCATATTTCTAGATTGCAAAGGACAACCTATAACGAAAGATTTATGTGTGGGAGAAACCATAGAAGTTGATGAAAATCATATCATTGCAATGCAAGGAATATCCGAGAATCAGCTTTCTTCTGCTTGGTCTCTAAAAAATGTATTAGGCGGAGAAGGACTTAGTACACTTCGTATAACAGGTCCCGGTAAAATACATTTAAGTTCTGGTAGTATTATACCTCAGATAGCATCAAGATAATGATTAGATACTGATTATAAAAGGATTTAATATCAGAAAAGACTAATAATATGAGACGATTACCTATATATTTTCTCATTGATGTTTCAGAGTCAATGGTGGGTGAACCAATAGAAGAGGTTCAAAATGGCATACGGACAATCATTCAAGAACTACGTTTTGATCCCTATGCTTTAGAAACAGTATATGTAGCCATAATTGCTTTTGCCGGCAAAGCAAAGACGCTTTCAGAATTGACGGAATTATTTTGTTCTATCCTCCTAAATTTCCGATTGGTGGCGGAACATCATTGGGTGTAGGTTTAAATCATCTTATGGATAGTATTGACCGTGATGTTCAACAAACAACTCAAGATGTAAAAGGCGATTGGAAGCCAATAGTCTTTTTATTCACTGATGGTACTCCTACTGATAATCCAGATAGAGCGATTCAACGTTGGAATGCAAAATACAGAAAAGGCTGTAATATGATTGCGATTTCAATCGGAGACAATGTGGACACAAAAATACTTGCTAGTATTACAGATAATGTTTTGAGATTAAAAGATACAGACACAAATTCATTCACAAAGTTCTTTAAATGGATAACTGCATCAATTAAAACATCAAGTATAGCTGTTTCAGAATCAGCGAATGACGAATTAAAATTAGCACCAATAGATGGTATTAATTTGGAAAAGGTTGATACTAATCAAGTATATCACATTGACGAAAATTTCGCTGTTGTCATGGGAAAATGCCAAACCACTAAGCGTCCTTATTTAATTAAGTATGCGAAAAGAATCAAACCACTTGATGTAGAAGGATTAGAGCATTTCAATGTCACGGACTTCAAATTGGTTGGAGCATTTCCTATAGAGGAAGAATCATACAAGATGTTATCTGATGAAGCGCAAACAAAGAGAAATATCAATACAATAGAATTATTTGGCGCACCGACCTGTCCATGCTGTGGAAATCAATTTGGATTTGTCGTCTGTGAATGTGGTAACATATTTTGTGTTGGAGAAACAAGACAAAACAAATGTCCTTGGTGTGGATTAGAAGGTACATTAGGAGAAGGAAACGCAGAGGGAATGAATGTAAATAGAGCGAGGGGATAATATGACAGAATTACTTGATTTATTGATTGGGAAATATTTCCCTCATGGGATTTCCTCTGAAAAGCGTTCTGATATTAAAGAATTCTTTCTAGAAAAATTATATAACGAATACAACGAGTATTACATGGCTAGAGAATTAGTAATAAAGAATCGGATTGATGCCTTAAATTTAGTGTTGCCTAATGCAAAAGTAGGAGAAAATTATTCTCAACTTATAAAAATAGACGATCCTGATGTTTGTGAATATTGGTTAGAAGGATTGGAAGATACAGGTTTGTATGCTGAATCCGAAGTTATACTAAATCCTATAGAAATAATCAATGTCGATGAAGGTAACGATACTACTAATGTGACATCTTCTGACAAAGGAATCATTGACTCCATGACTCCAGGATGCACTGATTGCATTGAAGAAATAGACTCACATAAAATAGGCGATGTTACAGTAGCGATTGACACGAAAGTATTAGGAACTAAAGACTGCGGAATTGTTGTTAAAGGCATACCTGCCAAAGCGGGTGACTATGAAATTATTCTGAAATATAAGTATCAAAATTGGAGTGAGGGATGCAGTATCTTGGAACGCAAATTTAAATTTGCAATAAACCCTGATCCTCGTTCACTTTGGAAAGATATTCCAACTGATAAGAATATTAAGTTCTTCAAAGAAGACTATGTCTGTGATTATGTCCAAGTGACTGAAAATGACAAAGGACCGCAAAAAGATATTGTAGCTGCAAGTAAACGTGGTCGGTCTCACGCTCATGAAGGGAAAGCTCGTGATGATGATTTCAGATTATTTCATAACGACAATAATGGTTGGTATATTATTGCTGTAGCTGATGGAGCAGGTTCAGCTAAATATTCACGAAAAGGTTCAGCCTTAGCTTGTGAAACTTGTATTGAGTTCTGTAAAGCTGCATTGGAAAATCCTACTGAACTGGAAAACGAGATAATTGCACTTAATAATTCTTCAGAAGGACAATCAAATAGAGATATTAGTACACTCATTTACAACATAATTGGTGGGGCTGCCCACAAAGCTCATAGAGTCATACTCGAAACCGCAAGTGCAAATGAGGACCAACCTCGTGATTATTCCACAACGCTATTGCTAGCTATATGTAAAAAATTTGATTTCGGGTGGTTTGTTGCATCATTCTGGGTTGGAGATGGAGCTATGTGTATATATGACAAACAGCGTCAATACATTAAATTATTAGGTACTCCTGATGGAGGTGAATATGCAGGACAAACTCGATTCTTAACGATGAAAGAAATTTTCACTCCTGAATCAATCATGTCCAGATTAAAATATTCTATAGAAAGAGATTTTACAGCATTAATGTTGATGACGGATGGAATATCTGATCCATTCTTTGAAACGGATGCAAATCTTAGCAAGGTGGAAAAATGGAATGAATTATGGGATAATATTAATTCTGAAGTAGAATTGACAGATGATAATTCTGAGTCGCAGTATCAATTATTAAAGTGGTTGGATTTCTGGTCTCCTGGTAATCACGATGACAGGACTATAGCTATTCTATATTAATAAGGGAAGATATGAGTAAGATAATCACATTAACAGCGACAGATGGAACAAAAGTCGAATTTATAGATGATGTTATAGGTTCTGGGGCGATGAAAGATGTTTATTTTAGCCCGGACAAAAGTTATGTTGTAGGCTTTTTCAGGCAGCCACAAGATGCTAATGCTAAAGATCGACTAATCAACATAACTGGAACTTATAGAGAGCGTATCTTTAACCAAGTCGGTGGCGACTATTGGAAAAACTTATTTTGCTGGCCGACAAAAATGGTTGAATGGAATGGCAAAATAGGAATCGTATGTCCCACTTATCCTAAGCATTTTTTCTTCAACTCTGGGAATTTCAAAGGAAAAGAGAAAGAGGGAAAATGGTTCGCTTCAGCTAAGCTTAGAAATCGTTTCCTTCCTGCAGAGGAAAAAGGAACTTGGCTTACACACTATCATATGTGTATACAAATTGCTCGTGCGGTAAAAAGATTGCATGCTGCCGGCTTAGCACACTCAGATTTGTCGTATAAAAATGTACTTGTTGACCCTGTTACAGGTAAAGCTTCAATCATTGATATCGACGGTTTAGTTGTTCCTGGAAAGTATCCGCCAGATGTGGTTGGAACGCCGGATTTTATTGCACCAGAGGTGCTTGAAACAAGAAATTTAAAGATTGGTGATCCCAATAAGAAGTTGCCAAGTATTCAAACAGACAGACATGCTTTGGCTGTTCTTATATACATGTACTTACTCTATCGTCATCCACTACGGGGTGGTAAGGTTAATGATTTGGATGCGGCAAAAGATGAAGAATTATCCATGGGTTCAAAAGCACTGTTTATAGAACATCCCACTGATAAAAGTAATCGCCCTAAACTTGATCAACTTGCTAAAAGTGAATTGCCGCAGGGGGATGTCACAAAACTGCCTTACAGTATTTGTGGCCCATATTTGAAAGAATTGTTTAATAGGGCTTTTATAGATGGATTGCATAATCCTGCTTTACGACCAACTGCCGATGAATGGGAACAGGCTTTAATTAAAACTACAGATTTAATGCAACCATGTCAAAATCCAAATTGTGAATCGAAATGGTTTGTATTTGACAACTCAACTAAGCCAAGATGTCCGTTTTGTGGACAAGAATATCATGGACAGTTACCTGTTCTAAACTTATACTACTCCCCCAAAAAAGGAGTTTTTAAGCCTGAAAATTATCGACTTATGGTTTATGATAAACAGACTCTATACAAATGGCATGTAAATAGGTTCGTGACGCCAAATGAAAAAATAAGCGATGAAGATAAAAAGCCTGTAGGAGATTTTCATTTCTTCAATGGGAAATGGATTCTTATCAATCGTCGATTGAATAGTTTGTATGATAAAGATTTGGATAAGAAAATAGAGATAGGACAATATGTTGAATTGACTGAAGGTAAGAAAATCCTTCTTTCTACTAAGGATGGAGGAAGACTCATTATCGTACAATTAGTAAACAATTAAAGTATGGCAATAAAAGACCAGTGCGAGCAGTGTAAAAAACATAATAACTCCTGTACAGAAAACATTCAGTTTGATGGGCAGTCATGCAGCTCGTATGTTAAGCGTATAAATTTAGGAAAGACACAAAGTCAAATCGCTCAAGAGATTTCCGACATCAATCAACAGTCAAATCAACCAATAGATCATCCTGATCCTAATGTTCGCATTCATGGCTGGTTAGGATTTTTGTTGTTTTCAATGGGGCTTGGTGGTTTGATTAGTGCGTTGTACCCTATCTTCACTTATAGTGCAGAAGAATACGGAAGTCACTTTTTAGCATTAGCAGATGTCTTCTTAGGTATAATGCTGCTTGCCTTAGCAGGGTTCTCTATTTATGCTTTTCTCAAAAGGAAGCAGAACGCCGTTTATTTAGCTAAAGTTTATATTGTTGCTGTGTTTGCGTCAAATATTATTACTCTATTAGGAGGCGAATTTGAGGAAACAGGTATTGGCAGTATGCCTCGACTGATACGTTCACTTATATGGAGTATAATTTGGTTCTTATATTTAATTTTTTCGCAACAGGTAAACGACATTATTCCCAAGAGCTATCGTAAAGTATTTATTCGGGACTATTACATTACTGCTGCATTTATCATAGTACCCCTATTTATGCTTGGTATTGGCATAGCAGATATACAATCACAACATGATAAGGCTGAAGCACAATTTATTTCCTCTACAGATCTCGCCTACAATGAATATACAGATGGACGTATTGTTTTTACTAAACCCGAAGGATTTACATGTGACAAACAGGAAATAGGTGATCCTAAAATTACTCTATTTGATTTGGAACTAAGTGATTGTGCTTGGGTAAGAATATGCAGTGATTATGATTCAGACATAACAACAAAGAATTTCAATTCTTATTGGGAAAACTGGCAAGATTCAGAACTTAAAGAATACTCGCATAAGGAGATATTAAATGAAAAGCGTTCTGTTAACGGTAATCCATATTTTATAAAAACAGTTCAATTCGAAACAGAAAATCCCATCAAATGGCATTATGTACTTTTATTTAATACACAAACTGGCAAAGTGTACGTGTTGTCATATTATCAACTGGGATATAGTGAAAACTATCTTGATGTAATATTGAAATCTATCCGTTTCTAAACACTACATTAATGATATATATAGTACGAAATAATCAAGAATATGGACCTTATGATGAGAACACCCTCTTGTCATACTTAAATTGTGGGCAAATTTTACTGCACGATAAAGCCAGAAGTTCATCAACGAATGAGGTAAATACTGTATCTTATTTTTTACATAAAGCTGGATTGAAGCCTAAAGTTGCTCATGGTGGCAATTTAATAACGCAATTACGTAAAATTGGAACAGAACTAATAATACCCAAAGATAACTTTATCAACAAACAATGGCTTTCAGAAAAGCGTTTGCTAATTTTAGCTATAGTCGGACTGTCCCCAACAGTGTTGATGGCTCTACCTTTGTGGAACTATGGCATATTCTATGCCATTGCCCTATATTTTTCATGTATATGGGGACTATTCTTTTTTTATCTTTTTAAAACACCACAAGTGTCCATAAAAACAACTGTTTCTGTTTTCTTCTTAACTCAGCTATTTGTATTTCTTGCGTGGGATGTTTTAGGTGTCCCTCGAATAAATCCATTTTACAAATTGATAAACTTATCTTTTCCTCTTAATTTGTTTGGATATACTTTAGGTGTAGGTTTTATGGAAGAATTGGCTAAAGCCGTTCCTTTGCTTGTTATTTACAAGAAAGCTAAGGAGCCATTGTTACCACAGACTTTGGTATATTATGGTTTAATGTCCGGTATTGCCTTTGGTGTCTTTGAGGGAGTACAATATCAAATGGATGTAAATACTCAGTTAGATTATACTGGAGCCTTTTTTATGAATATAGCTCGTTTAACAAGTCTTCCATTTCTTCATGCAATCTGGTGTGGTATAGCTGGCTACTTTATAGCTTTCGCTAATTTATATCCTAAGTACAGAATATCCTTGTATTTTTTAGCCATTGCGATACCTGCTTGCCTTCATGGTTTATATGATACATTTTGTGGAAGTACATTAGGGATGTTAATAGCATTACCAATAACTTTTATAGGAGTTGTTATGCTTATGACTTACTTGAAACAAGGAGTTAATTATCAATCAAAATTACGTAACTGATTATGGGAGAATGCAAATATTGCCATAAAGATGCCGGTTGGTTTAGGACCAAGCATTCTGCTTGTGAAGAGAAGCATAATCTTGGTATAAATGAAATTAAGACCATTATTAAAAATTGCTTTGAGTTGAAAGAGGATTTCTATTTGAAAGATAATAGAATCCAACATATTATTCAAGAATCGTACATTGACAAAAAATCTTTTGACAATATTCTTTGTTCTTCATTCGATGAGGCTATAGAAAGCTACCTTAATGATGGAATTATTGATTCTGCAGAAGAACAAACTATTGCCAGATTCATTCAATATTCAGGGCTTTCTCAAATGTCTCTTAACGCAAATAAGTCTCTTGAAAAATTTTTACAGGCGAAAGTTCTTCGTGATATTATATCAGGAAATACTCCTACGCCTCAAATCACGATTACAGGAGATTTTCCTTTTCTACTTAGTAAATCGGAACGTTTAGTATGGCTATTTCGCAATATCACTCTTTACCAACAAAAGATTCAACGTGAGTATGTTGGACGGAGCAGAGGTATTAGTGTTAGAATAATGAAAGGTGTTTATTATCGAACAGGTGGATTCAAAGGACATCCTATTGAGACAACCATTATGCAAAGAATTGGTTGTGGAAGTGTTTGTCTCACAGACAAGCATATCTACTTTTCTTCGCCAGAAAAAAGTCTAAAAATACCATATTCTAAAATATTGAGCATTGAGTCATATTCAAATGGTATAGGCTTACAAAAAGATGGGGCAAGTGATAAGCCCATATTCCTTGAAGGAATTAACAGTTGGTTCACCTATAATGTTGTTGCAAATTATAAATAGCTATTATGTATAATTTAGAAAAGATTAAACAAAACATCTTTACAAGTGGAAGTATCACTTCAAGCGATATTTCAGACTTGCGTAAAATTGTATATCAGGATGGTCAAGTAAATCGAGTGGAAGCAGATTTTTTATTTGATTTACGAAAAGGCATACTAAATTTTGGTAATCTAAAAGAATGGGATAATTTCTTCATACAAGCTATTTGTGACTATTTATTAAATGGTAAGTCGTCACATAATACAATAGAAGGTGAAGATGTATCCTGGCTTATAAATAAAATTGGGGAAGATAAATGCATTGATAAGGTAGAACAAGAGTTACTATTCAAGTTAAGTTCAAAGGTTAAACACTTCCCTTCAGATCTTAAAGAAATTCAGAATCATACGAATATAGCTTATGATTTAGGATGCAAAGCATTATCGCTGTTGTGCAGAAATTCAAAAACTGGGCGAAGCCTGCAATTCGGAGTCAATAAAGTCGGATGTAGAAAAAATAAGATAATAGACTGATGTTATATACGATATGTCTGATTACTGAATTTGTTGTTTTACCATAATATTACGTATAGACCAACTTTTGAAAACAATTATTAAAGTAAATCATAATATGGAACAAAAGAAACATTACATTGGCTTAACTGATGCCCAAGTGTTAGAAAGCAGAAAGAAACATGGTGCAAATATCTTGACACCACCTAAAAAAGAACCATTGTGGAAGCAGTTCCTTGAAAAATTTAGCGACCCATTAATAATCATTTTGATGATAGCAGGAATCCTTTCAATAGGTATTTCTTGTTATGAATTTTGGGGATTACATCACGAGTGGACAGTGTTCTTTGAACCAATAGGTATATTTATTGCTATTTTACTTGCAACTGGACTGGCTTTCTATTTTGAGCTGAACGCTAATAAAGCGTTTTCTATTCTGAATCAAGTAAATGATGATGAAGCGGTTAAAGTAATTCGCAATGGAAATACAATCGAAATTCCTAAAAAAGAAGTTGTCGTTGGCGATATTGTAATTTTGAATACAGGAGATGAGGTTCCTGCAGATGGAGAACTGCTAGAAGCTATAACTCTCCACATGGATGAATCTTCACTTACCGGTGAACCAGTCTGTGGCAAGACCATTAATCCCAATGATTTTGATAATGAGGCAACTTATCCATCTAATTATGTACTGAGAGGTGCTAAAGTAATGGAAGGTCATGGTATATTTGAAGTCAAAAAAGTTGGTGATCAAACTGAAAACGGAAAAGTGTTTGAAGAAGCACAAATAGCCGATTCTGTTAAGACACCACTTAATGAACAACTAGATGGGCTTGGCGATTTAATAACGAAATTAAGCTACAGTTTTGCAGCCCTAATTATTGTCGGTCGCTTAGTACATTATTTTGGTTTTGATCAATGGATTGCATGGACGTTAGTGATTCCTACAGCTATTTTCTTCTGGCTTGTTACTAAAAAATTCGATGATTGGAGTAAATGGGCATGTATAGGAACCATTATTGGTTTCTTTACTATATTCATAGGCATGGTCATTGGAATACACGACATTCTATTACCTGCTGAAGAATTATCTGGATTGTTGGCTCATACACTAAATACCTTAATGATTGCCGTTACACTAATCGTTGTAGCTGTTCCAGAAGGACTGCCAATGGCTGTAACATTGAGCCTTGCCTATTCTATGCGCAGTATGCTTAAAACAAATAACCTAGTACGTAAAATGCACGCGTGCGAGACAATGGGGGCAACGACAGTTATTTGCACAGATAAGACTGGGACACTCACACAAAATAAAATGCAAGTCTATCAATCTAATTTTTATGATTTAAGTAATCAGAAATTGACCGATGATAACACAAGTACACTTATTGCTGAAGGTATTGCCGTCAATTCTACTGCTTCACTTGACTTATCCAAAGAAAAGCCAATAGCCATTGGTAATCCAACTGAGGGAGCATTGTTATTATGGCTTCATGGACAAGGAATAAATTATCAGGAAGTAAAAGACAAAACAACCCATATTGCAGAAGTGCCGTTTTCTACAGAACGTAAATACATGGCAACAATTGTACGTTCTGCAACTGGTAAAACTATTCTTTATGTGAAAGGAGCTCCAGAAATAATATATGGAATGTGCGCAAAATCTTGTGGCAATGTGTCAAAAGCAGATATTGACAAACAATTATTAAAATATCAGCAGCAAGCCATGCGTACACTTGGATTTGCTTATCAGATATTAGAAGCTGGGGACAAGTCTATAGAAAACAATATTGTTATAGCTGAAAATCTCACTTTCATGGGTATTGTTGCTATCAGTGACCCTGTCCGTGAAGATGTACCTCCAGCTGTAAAAGAATGTATGGATGCAGGCATTGCTGTCAAAATAGTAACAGGCGATACCCCTGGTACAGCTAAAGAAATAGGACGCCAGATAGGTTTATGGAAAGATGGTGATTCTGAGCTAAATATCATCACTGGGCCTGAATTTGCAGCACTTGATGACAAACAATTATTTGATCGAGTCGAAGATCTGAAAATTATTGCTCGTGCCCGCCCAATGGACAAAAAACGCCTTGTTGAAGCCTTGCAAGCTAAAAATCATGTTGTCGCCGTTACTGGCGATGGAACGAATGACGCTCCAGCTCTAAATGCAGCTCATGTAGGATTGTCAATGGGCGATGGTACATCTGTTGCAAAGGAAGCCTCAGACATTACAATTATAGACAACTCGTTTAGTAGCATTGGTCGTGCTGTTATGTGGGGAAGATCGTTATATCAGAACATCCAACGTTTTTTACTATTTCAGTTGACTGTTAATGTTTCTGCTTGTTTCATTGTTCTTGTTGGAGCATTTATGGGGATGGAATCTCCACTGACAGTCACACAAATGCTTTGGGTTAACTTAATCATGGATACTTTTGGGGCCATGGCATTGGCATCATTACCTCCATCTCCATCTGTAATGAAAGATAAGCCACGTGATCGTAATGCGTTTATTCTTAACAAATCGATGTACATAAATGTTTTGGGAGTAGGATTTTCGTTTTTCTTAATGCTTTTAGTTTTGGTTTGGATTTGCCAACATGCAGAAATCAATAGTATGGCAGATTTCTTATCACTTTCTTTAGGAGAAGCAAATCACATAACTCCGTACGAACAGACTTTGATTTTCTCGATTTTTGTATGGACACATTTTTGGTATATGTTTAATGCTAGAGCCTATGAAACAGGAAAAAGTATTTTCAAAGTAAATATGAGTACTGGGTTTAAGGTAATAGTCGGTGTAATTATTGTTGGCCAGATAATAATTGTAGAAGGTTTGCACAATTTCTTCAATGTTGAGCCTATGTTCTTCAATCAAACTCATCCCGAAGCATGGAAAGATTGGTTGATTATTTTTGCAGGCTCATCAATTGTTTTATGGATTAGAGAACTTTGGCTGTTATTCTTAAAGAAAAACACTCGTTTGTAAAATATGAACCTAAGGGGATGAATCGTTAGGTTTTATCCCCTTTCTAAACTTTAACAACGCAATCGATGAGAAGAACTATAATTACTTTGTTGTTGATTTTAGAGTTATCAAATATCGTCTCCGCACAAAATATCAAAGCCCCGATACGTACAATTATAATCGTGGTGTAGAAGCTATTCAAAACAACAATGCGGAAGAAGCACTTGAATATTTGAACAAAGAATTAGATGACAATCCAAATAATGGTTATGCTTTAGCTTGGATTGCAACTATTCGAAATTATCAGGAAGAATACGGTCGTGCATTAACCGCTGCTGATTTGGCGATAAAAAATATCCCCAAAAAAGACAAACAATATAGAGCCCTTGCTTATATTGTTCGAGCAGAAGTTTATGTAAGACTTGATGAGAAAGAAAAAGCACTTGCTGATTTCTCATCGGCTATTAAAGAAACCCCTGATGATGCTGACGTTTATGAAAAGCGAGCCAATCTCTACTATCATATGGAGGAATATGATTTGTCAGATAAAGATTATCAAAAGATTATATCTATTGATCCAGGCAATGTGATGGGATATATGGGCATTGGCCGAAATGCCAATGCCGAAAAAAGATATAATGATGCAATAGAACAATTTGACTATGTAATCAAATTGGCCTCTGATTATTCATCTGGATATTCATTCAGAGCTGAAAGCTATTTGGAACTTAAACAATAGACAAGACCATAGCCGACATTATCTACGCATTAGACATTGATGGTGATAACAAGGCATTTTATTTGATGCAACAAGTCGCCGATTCTGCCATGGTTCAATTGGTAGCAAAAATGAAAATACAATCCGCAAAATATCCAAGCAGCGATTATTGGCCGTATTGTTTGGGAGTAGTTTATGAACGAAGTGGTGCTTATCACAAAGCCATTGAATATTATATCAGTAGTCAAGAAAAAGATCTTTCTCCAATAACTGCATCCAGAATTTCAAATTGTTATAGTGAAATAGGAAATTTTCCTTTGGCATTGGAACACATAGACCATGCTATAGCTTTGGACTCAACTGATTATGACTTTGTAATGGCTAAGGCTGATTTATTGTATGAATCCGGTGATGTAAAAAATGCAATTGTAGAATTGGATAAATATGTGAATCACGATCCTGAATTTTATAGAGGATATTATCGTCGTGGCTGGTACAAAGACAATAGCAAAGACATTAATGGAGCCATTGAAGATTATTCCATGTCAATCATTTTAGAGCCAGGCTATGCCTATGCATATTTGGGAAGAGGAGATATGTATACCTTAAAAAAAGATGCCCAATCAGCGAAAGCCGATTATCAGAAAGTGATAGAACTTGATACCATTCCAAACAATGGTTCGTGTGCACAATATGCCTATTGGGGCTTAGGAGAAAAGGAAAAAGCAATTGATTTTATGGATAAAGTAATTGCTAATGACCCTGACAATGCTGGCAACTACTACGATGCGGCATGTCTTCATTCAAGAATGGGCGAATTGAGAATGGCTGTTGAATTTTTACGGACAGCATTTGAAAAAGGTTACAGGCGTTTTGCTCATATTGAAATGGATGATGACCTGAATGTGATAAGACAAATGCCTGAATTCAAGGAGTTGGTCGAGCAATATAAAAAGATATTTGAATCGGAAATAGCAGAGAATATTACTGCTGATGCGACTTATGAAGATTATATTGCGGAAATTCCGTTCACTAAAGAGAATGGGGTCTATAAGGTGAAATGTTCGATTAACAATTTGCCTCTATACTTTGTTTTTGATACAGGAGCATCGGATGTTTCGATTTCATCAGTAGAAGCCACATTCATGATGAAAAACGGATATTTGAGATCTACAGATGTAATAGGGAAACAGAGTTATATGATGGCTAATGGAGAGATAGGTGCCGGTACAGTTCTTAATATTCGTAATGTGAATTTTGGAGGATTAAATCTGGATAACATACGTACATCAGTTGTACACAATCAAACAGCCCCCCTTTTATTAGGACAGTCTGTTTTGAACCGATTAGGTAATATAGAAATAGACAATGTAAGGAGCGTGCTTAAAATAACGTACAAAAAGAAAATTGAGAAGGACAAATGAAGAAAGAAATCAATAGATTAAAAGTAGTATTAGCAGAAAAGAAACGGCGTTGGCTTGCAGCCCAATTAGGTAAAAATGAAGCAACTATATCCAAATGGTGCACAAATACGACACAGCCAAGTCTGGACGATTTGGTTCTTATTGCCAAATGTCTTGAAGTAGACACTAAAGATTTACTTCTTTCCATAACTGAATAAAATAACAAAATACCACCTGTATGATGTATGGGTGGTATTTTTATATTAAAGTCATAGAGTTACATCCTATCACATAGGAATATAGCATTTTGCGATATTCTGACTTACTCCTATCTGTTATTATGCTCTCCTGCAAAACAGTGGATATAGTGAACGTTTTACCTATTCTTAACTTTTAACCCAAACGACTCAGAAACAATCTCTTTATGGATTTGTTCCGGAGTCGTTATAATTTTATTCGTTATTGATCGAATTCGTGTCATCTCCTAAAATCCTATCAATAAACGCTTTATTTCTTATTTCAGCCCTTTCTTTTAGTACTGAAAATTTGAGCACTTCCATATAAAGAGAACCATCTAAATTAGCTCCACTATCATCCGGAATATTCTTTCTTGGTCTAAATATATAATCCAAATTAGGGGCTGCTATAAAATCTCCATCTGCACTTCTAACATCACGTCTTTCAACACTCTCACCTATTAAATATCCATAAAATGTCACAAATTTAAATTGTGGGTTTGTAAAATTTCTTAAAAAATACGCATATTTTGTTATTTGATTTAAGCATTCCGAAACATTAACATTGGGATTTTTAAATTCAATTATTACACATTTTCCCTCGGACGGGAATAATAAAACATCAGTTCTCATTGACATTCTATTTTCACCTAATGACGTAAGGTAACGTTGTTCTTCAACATCAAATTCGTCTCTAAAAACCTTTACTCCATCAATTTCAACTTTAGATAGTTGACTTTCAGATGTTCCTTTGAAATACATATATTCTTCATTTATAAGCCAAAGGTCACTATTCAATGGATTCTCACTATGTTGTTTAAATATCAAATTGTGTAATAATTTTTCATCTTCATTCCGTTTTGACACCTCTTGCGTTTCGGTCATTCTTTTAAGTATTCTACCCATTAATTCAATTACCATTTTTCTTCGAGCGACATATTTTGACAATGTCGCTCTATTTTGTAATGGCAATGATTTTACAAAATCACTCACTAAATTTGATAATTGTTCCTGATATGTTTCAGAAACAGGATCTAGACTTGCTAGTGATTGAATACTTTTTTCATATGAAGCCGTTTGAGAGGCCATTAACTTGGCATCATAATTATACGCCTTTTTAAATACATCATCTAACGAATCCCCTAATGAAACATCAGCTAGTGCTTCATCTGACAATAGATAATCCTCTTTTAATTTTTCTAAAGTGTTTTTGAACTCCTCATTTTTTGCAGATATTTCTTCATAAATTTCACCAGCCTTTATATTTACAGCTTCTTGTATGTCATTCAACACTATTTGGTTCTCTATATATCCTTGATGTTTGGCTCTTTTTTTGAATTCTGTTTTATCTAAGATTTCAATATTTCCTCTTTCATCCCCTTCAAGCTCGTCAAAATACTTACTTGACAATAAAAATAAGTATCTACAATTGTCTAAAACTGCATTAGGATCTATACAAGTGAGTTTAACTTTTGTTGAATCTGAAATTTCACCTTTACTGGTAATTTTGATTTCACTGGTCGCTAGGTTTTCTTGGCTAATCTTATATGGTAAAACATTTATGGATACAGAAGTATTTGCCAGTGGCTCAATTCTTTTCATATCTTCTGAGATCTGACACACAGGTACTTCTATAAAAATATCCTTACTAGTTGGATCAGGTATGTCATCTGTATTTATGGATATTCTATCTTGTTCTTTCCCTCCTATACAATAAACAATTTGAATTCGAGGCAATGATGTCTTTATATTGCAAAATGCAAGAATATAATGATTTATCAGAATCTTTTTTATCTCATCAATAGAGTATTTTGCAAATTCTTTTCCGTCTTTTATAGGATATAATAACTCTAGTTCCGTCCTAGGTTCTTCAGCTGTTTTTAAAATAGGTTCTTGAGTGTTATATATTATAGAATTATTATCTATGAACATTCTATTTTTTGACAAAGTGAATTCTCTAAAATACATATTGCCATTCTCTTCATAAACACTCTTATAATTGACAACATGAAAAGAATGAATCATTTGGATTCTTCCAGAACCTCTATTATTAAATCCTTTTGTGTCATCTTTAAAAGTTTTTAATCGATTAAAGTTCTCTGAATCAAACCCAACACCATTGTCTATTATATTAACTGAATATAAGTCTGTGCCTGCTGATTCTAAATCAGAATTATAATTTAAGGAAATGATGATGTACGGTTGAAAACTTTCATTTTTCGCTTGACGCATACGAATAGATTCGAGGCTATTTGTAAAAGCTTCAAATATTGGTTGAAATGGATCTTGTGATTTCGAGATGCCTTTTAAGATTCCAGACCACTTCAATCCTTGATATTTTACGAATTTATTTTTGTCTTCAAACATAGTACATACTCTGCATTAGAATTACATTATCTTTGTCATTATTACAATGACACCCGCATAGGTATAAATTACGAAGATATTATTTTTATTACACATAACAAAGGTTTTCGTACAAAAACACACTTCAAGCATGATTAATGGTACTAAATTGTAAAATAATCATTATACTTTCTTATAATATACTTATTTTCTGAATATTATAAATATAATATATTGTTGCCCACCATGCTGTGCGTACCCGGATTGAACAGGTCAGGATTGGTGAATGGTGAACCTGTAATGTAGGCCACCTTCTCGTCAATGTCGAGTACATTATTATCTGCCGACAGTCTCATCATACTGATGGACACAGCTTTCTTGTCTGGGTATGGCGCATCATAGATCGTGTCCTTCATACAAAAGGCAAGTAGTAATGTAGTCTGCAAGACTGCCGCAAATTTGACTTCTCTCCGAAAAGTGAAAAATTCGTGATAAACGAAATCTGAATTTTGTCTGCTCTATAAATTTTCTCTTTCCTTTGAATTATTTCTATTCTACGACACTTTCTGTATTTTACATTTAATAATTTACTCTGTTGCTATTTTATTACTCGAACAGCGATATAAAATCATATATCACTTATAATAAGTTAATTATATTTAGCATTTATCTTGAAGAGAAGAAAAGAGATGGCTTCGCCACTTCAAATGGGCTCAGTCATTTTTCTCTTTTAGCTGCAAATCTTATAAGCAATCCGGTTGTAAAGGTCAGTCCCAAACGGCCACTCCGATCAAGCACAAAATACCTCACTCGGAATCCAGAAACATCCGTGAATCCATCCTCGATTTTGCAGCCCGTTTTGGCGAAATAAACCCCAACATTCCCTATCGTTTGCAGACGAGGTCAGCCGGGGCTCAAAAGGGCGGTTTTTGCCTTTTCCCCCTCTGTTCGGAGGGAGTCGATAAAAAAACGTTAAATCTTCGATTTTTCGCAAAAAAACAAGTAAATTTTTGAGTAGTCTACCTTTTAAGACGTAAACTATTGATAATCAATAGAAATATAATAATAAATCTCTTTTGCAGCATTTAAAGTATTGTGAATAAAAAACTGCTTTTGGTGTGGTTCTTCCGCGACCAAGAAAAATGGTCAAAA
>ULNK01012052.1_pt1 | contig 28314 bp, 19 predicted proteins | sample 1951911 | NCBI WGS metagenome assembly ULNK01 (sample SAMEA4835576, study PRJEB28245) | human gut metagenome | biome: gut microbiome; material: fecal sample | place: Denmark | collected 2008 | reverse complement strand
CGCTATGTCCTCAAAGAGGAAAAATCCAAGCTATTGGAAGCGGTCGGAGTAGAAGGTACGCCCGAACAGATGGCAGAGCAATTTGAATTACAGGCATTACTCAACGACAAGGTAAAGAATATTGTCGGACACACCTCACTTAACTTCTCACCGAAAGACAGTGCAAAACTAAAGTCCGATGACGCCCTGATGCTGAGCATAGCGCACGACTATATGAAACTGATGGGTATCGAAAACACGCAATACATCATTGCTCGGCATATCGACCGTGAACATCCGCATTGCCATATCGTTTTCAACCGAGTGGACAATGACGGCAAGACGATTAGCGACAAGAATGACTTCCGCAGAAATGAGAAAGTCTGCAAAATGCTGACCGCCAAATATCGCTTGCACTTTGCCAATGGTAAAGACCATATCAAAGAGGAACGCTTGCGCCCCTACGACAAGGCAAGGCACGAGATATACAAGGCATTGAAAGAAGAACTGCCCAAAGCTCATAGTTGGGATGATTTGAAAGATGCGCTTGCAGACCGAGACATTGATATAAAGTTTAAAGTCAGCCGGACTACACGGGAAATACAAGGTGTTAAGTTTGAACACAACGGCTTTTCTTTCTCCGGCTCAAAAGTAGGTCGAGAGTTCAGCTACCTGAATATCGACAACCGACTGGAAGATAATGCTTGTGCATCCTTGTTGGAGTCAGCCAAACAGGAATCCATACTGCAAAAAGAAGAGGTGCTGCAAAACGTTTCCCATTCCGATGATGGCTTTGGCTTCAGTCTCGGCTTGCTAAACGGAAGTTCATCCTACGATGCCACTGCCGCAGAAGAAGCAGAGTTCAATCGCCTAATGAAAAAGAAAAAGGCTAAGCGCAAGCGAGGCTTTCATTTATAATCTATTTTTATTAACATCTTAAATTCAATTATTTATGGTACAAAAAGATTTAATTCTTGATTTCAATCTCTACTTGAGTGAGAAATTTGGCTACAGAGAAAGCTGTAGCGTGATGCAAAATGCCAACGGCTTTTGTGTGGACATTCGTGAACGTGACTTAGACTGCTATATCCGCTTCTGGGAGTATAGCTGTGGAAGAGGCAACTTCCCCGACTGGTCTATCATCATTGTGCGCAGTAACTTCAAGAAGAACCAAGAAGAAAACCTGAAAGACTTGGCTCGTTTTTTCAAGGAGTACATGCCACGCTATGGTTACAAATACCTTTGCACCGAAGATGATGACCACAAGTATTATCAGACATTTGGTTTGAAGTGTATAATGGACGGTTTTTGTCCCAATTATGCACAGGCACTGAAGGATTTGAATATCTGAGACATAGTTTAGAGTTAAGGAGGGGATTTTCCCCTCCTCTCCTTTTCTCTTGACAGCAAGATTTGCTACCGTTAAGACTTTTTGTTTTATTCGTTATCGAATAATCCCTTTTCTTTCCATAACTTAATTTCCTTATCAAAATCAGAAAGATATTCTTTATCTTGAATTAAGCGAAATTTGTCATATTCAGCATACGCTTTTTCCTTTGCTTGCTCTGCAGAAATAGTACCTGCAGCGTGTAATTTATCATAGCCATATACAGTCAGAAAATCATCTAATTGTTTTTTCCAGTCTTCCATAGTCGAAATTATCTGACGCTCCGCACGCGCTTCAGCCAAATCAAGAAACGAGGTCGTCAAACGGTTTAAAGAGGTTACTTCTTTATCTGATAAATAATTCTTTGCGATAATCGTATCAGACTTTTGAACTCTTCCTTCCGGTGCATTTTTCCATGTAGTAAGTCCCATATGAGGCATTCCTGCATCTGCTCTTGTATATACAATTTCAGCAGCCGTTTGATGAGTAACAGCCCAATGCATCATATTTTGTACCATTTTGAAGAACAGTTGAGTCGTCTCTGCCTTAGGATCATAATCAGAACTGCATTCTGCATATACATCAGTGATTTTTTGATAATATCGACGTTCAGAAGCTCGTATTTCTCGTATACGCTCCAATAAGTCATCAAAATAATCTTTACCAAAATGCTTTCCTTGTTTCAATCGTTCATCATCCAAAACAAAGCCTTTAACTATCATTTCTTTAAGAACAGATGTCGCCCATATTCTAAACTGAGTAGCTTGATAGCTATTTACCCGATATCCCACAGCTATAATAGCGTCCAAATTATAAAACAATGGTGTACGCTCCACTTCTCGTTCTCCCTCAGACTGAACTATCCCAATTTTTCGGATAGTTGCCTCTTTAGTGAGTTCGCCTGTTTCGTAAATCTGGCCAAGATGATAATTAATAGTTCGTACATCTACCCCAAACAAATCAGCCATGCGCTTCTGCGACATCCAGAATGTTTCACTATTAAAGACTACCTCTATACGCACTTCCCTTTGTCTTGTTTTATACAATAAGATTGTAGAGGATTGACTATTACAAATTAATTCAGAAGCAGATACCTCTTGTCTGAAATATTCTCTTGCCATTTGCACTTGGGCTTTCTTTCCATCTGCATTTTCTGCAATAATCAAACATGCGATACGAGATAAATGGATATTTTCCACCTTGCGAAATGAGCCAGAACCAACCTTGACCATTTCAACCGTTTGGTTAAAATGCTTCGATATATCAAGTCCTTTATTATTGGCTATTGCAATGGCCTTGTTTATAATACGAGTGAATTTTTGATATGTACTATATCCTAATGCGACACATAAATCCCTTGACGACCAATATTCTTGTCCGCCATTCATCTGTTTTCTAATCTGTTCGAAATCAGAACTCAAGAATTCAATATTATCTTCTATCATACCAAAATCTTATTCTTTTTAAAGTTACTTTAATTCCTGACACAAAATAAACTTTCACCGACTACTATTAGTCACTAACCAAGCATCACTGATAGTTATATTTTTCTATATTTACTTTCATTTGACTTAGAATTTAGTGATTACGTTTATGGCTTACACGAAGTCTCTCATCATCTTCTCTATATGAAGAGATGTATCCAACAGCTTTTAGCTTCCCTAAAAGCATTGCATTCATGGGATTATTTTCTATGGCAGCCTTTTTGGATTTATCTGTAATATTTCGATAAGAATCGCCTAAGGATTCTACTAATTCTGTTACAATGTCAAAATCATCTTTATAGTTTTCAATCAAGTCTATCAAAAAAGACAATCTCTCTGGCGAATTAGTGGACTCTACCAAAATGTTCTTCTCTGTATCATAATCAAATTTTTCAATATTGTTTTTCACCACTGAAAGAGTGATATTTGCCAATTCGTTATTCCACACAATATGAGGAAGAAAGTGTTGAACGACACTTAGAGCCTTTTCACCGATTACTCTTGGATTTCGCATAAGATGCTTGTATAACCCCATATTTGCAGGTAACCTATCTATTTCTCCAATACATTCATCTAAATACTTATCTACATAATAAATAAGTACATCTCTGTGATTGTCTCTAATTGTATCCGTATAATATGTGCTATATGGGAGCATATCAGCACAAAGTAACGATTTTAAATGAGCATTATCTACTCTATTAATATCTGCATCTTCAAATATAGATCCATCAAAGATTCTGATAAGTTTATCGTATACCGAAATTTCAATATCCGATGTCAACAATACACTGTTTGCCAGTAATTCTTTCTGAGTATCTTCCAAATCAGATATATCTATTAATTCATCAATATGTTTGGTAATGAATATTCGCAAACTGGGAATCATTACATTATTCAGACTTTCATAGAATGCATATATCTCAGACCACGTAGGTATAACTATATCGACTTCAATTGCGAGCTCCCACTGTGTATTGTTAACATCTGAAAGAGAAACTTTATTCTGTTGCCCCAAAAGATATTTGCGTTTTGTCCCCTCTGCTATATCATCTGAATTAACAACTTCAAGAATAATTTCTACGCTCTCTTGTTTCGCCGCATCTGTAATAAATACATTATTTAGTGCATCATCAAAATGTTTATCTATATAATCTGACACAGGTTTTGCTGATTCACAATCCCTCAGTATTGTAACACTTAAAGGATAATTATCCCATATTTCCATTCTTTCATTTCTATAATGAATAAATGCACATACAACATTTTCCGGTGTCAGCACATATGCTTCGTTTTCTACAACATATTCAAACAAACAGCTAGACTTTGCATCTATATTTGTAAAAATCAGTTTTCCATTCGACACTATTTGTTTGATTGTATCAAAACCTATAAGATCTACTCTATGCGATATAAATGCGAAGTTTTTATTCAACCAATTTCGACTTTCTTTTGTGGAATGGTCTAATTCGAGGAATCGTAACCAAGCCTCGAATAATTCATCGTTATTCTGTTTTACAAAAATCTTCCATAATCCATCAACGATACTACCCAAATGATTGAAAAGCGAGCTCGAATCTTCAACTGATGTATAGAAATCAATCAAAAAGTCCCACTTTTTATTATTCTTGATAACTTGTACTATCGAATGAAGTTTTGAGTTATTGGTTTCTTCTTCAAGATGCTGACAAATATAATCAACTATCTGGATATTCAATATACTTGTATCATTGTAACATTTGTCAGGAATGTTTTTTACACACTGTTCTATTTTATCTATATGATAATCATATGGCAAGCTATGCCGAAGTTTTAATTCCAGAATAAAATCATGGTCATGCTTATTGATTGACTTACCAAAAAAGAAAGAGATATAATCAAAGTAATCTTCATTTATAAGTCCTTCCTTCAAGAAAGATTCAAGCATTTTAGGAACTTTGAGTTCACTAAAAATCTCATTTGTCTGCATATCAACATCCAGCAACAGTTCTTGTATTGGAGTAGCATAATGATTGTTACGAGATAATTCCAGCATCTTGATTTGTTCACGATATTTTTTTTCACCTTCTCGCAAGGCTTCTAATCGCTCATGGTAGGTAAAGTCAGAATTAACTATTTTCTCTATTTGACCGAATTGAACATTGCAACTATCTTCAGATGTATTATAATATGATATAGGTCCATAATATCCGTTATTGTGGTATTTTGTGAATTTTTGATACCGAATTGAAGATTGCGATATAAATGAATTAAACAAAATTTCATTCTCAGCAATATCTTCAAGAGGAATAAAATTATTCTCGACAAAAAACAAAAAGGCATTAATTTCATTTTGTTTTGATAGTTTTTTACGATACCCTTCGATATAAACCAACCTTAATTCTTTTTCTTGTATGGTATGCGTAGCTTCTAATACTTGAAGTTTTTTAGTGATTACACTAATACGTTCATCAACTTGCCTGTTTCGTTCAACCAATAATTCGTTCTTCTTATGCAAACAATCATACAAAATCCCCTTTCCCTTATGCAAATCGGCAAAATCTTTTGGATGATAGTTTTTATATACAATCATGGCAAGAAGCTTATTTTGATCCAGTTTCTCATCTAGTTTTTCTCTATATTGGGCATATTCATTGACTATGTTCTTAAGTAATCTCATATCGTCAATGAAAAAAGCTAAACTATCTATCACCTCGATATTAAGATCTGAAAAACCTTTTATCTCTAGTTCGTCTTTCAGTTTATCTGCCGAGTTTGATGAGTTGATTATTGGGATTACGGTTGTGATATAATCAAAGAATTTAGTACGTTCTTCATCAAAAAACATATCATCTTTAACCGCATAAATGAACGTAACTTTACGCCCCACAGAGTTTGACTGATTTAAGAGTTGATTTACTTCTCTTAGCTTAAGAAAAATATCCGTGTTATTAAATCTATCTAAATCCTCTATAATGACAACATTATAATTAGTAACTTCAAAGAAATAGACAATCTCATCCATATGCTTATTGAAAACAGATGTATCTTCTTTGTTTTCTTTTAATTCAATCTCTCCATTCTTTAGATTTAACTTATTAAGTTTACTATTACTCAATGATTTAATAGTTTTTTGGGCGAATATTATTGTTGCAACGAATATATATGATATAGCAAAAATATCAGACCACTTATTTAATAGCGGATTGCTTAAATGATTGCAAATCCAATCAACTTTCAAAAAGGATGGTTCAAAAACAATAATTAAGGAAACAGTATAAAGTATTATTGCAAAAGATAAAGCATATTGTGCCCAGTTGGATTTATGATAAATCCTTTTTAATCTGGAATTATAAAGTGTCTCTTGTTTTTCTTTATAAATAAGTTGTTGAAGGATACTGTATTCAATACGATTGTTCATCGTATCAATATCTATTTCATTCTTTTTAGCATCTAATGGAGACTTTAGTGTAGCAAGAGATATTGAAAGATATTTATATTTAGGATAGTCTTTTTTCAAAGAACGAAGAATGGAACTCTTACCGGATCCATAAGGACCAGTAAGAGCAATGTTCAATATATCTTTCTCTTCTAATTTTCGTGCAAGATTCAAAACGCTTCTATACTGCTTCTTATCATTTTCATTATCACGATTAAGCAGAGCAGGAGTTAATGATACTTGTTTATCATCCTCTAATAAATTATTTGCACATATTTTCTTCCAAAATCTCCAGTTCATTTATTTATAGCTATTTATTAATCATGTTTTTAGTTTGTTACAGGTTGCTGTCTATCTATATTAAGGCAACACCAAATTCTCGGATTGTTTCTTCGCTATCTCTTCCTGACACTGATTTTCCTGTCGCTTGTTCTATTCTGTCAAGCAATTGTTTTGCTCGATCTATGAAATAAGCGTTGAAATCATCCAATACAAGATAAGCATAATTTACCTTATGTGACTCTATGGCTTCCTGTATCTCAACTTGTTTTAATCCCTTATTTGCCATAGTTCCAATATAGATACTTGGTGCATGTCCCCCTATTGAACGATTGGAAGATGCATAGATTGGAGTCTTATTAATAACAGAATTCCATTTTATACGTGGAAGGTTATTTTTCTCGCAATAAGTTTGAGGAAATATATGATGAATATCAGCATCTTCATCAATATAAGATGCTATATCCATACGATGCCCTGTCATAAAATCAAGTGGTGAGTCTTGTAAGATAAGAGCCATAACGCCTTTGTATGCTGCACTATTCCTAGTCTGCATGGTCAATAAACGAGTTGGTTGTATATTGGAGCGATATACAGTTTCTGGCATTTCACCGCCTTCCATCCAACGGAATACGCCCATTATATCAGTTGCAAATCTCGCTTCATTTGCACCACCATATAGTTCACCCATTACGCCACACCAATACCAACGAGACAATAATCCCTGTTTGCTTCCAAGATGCAACATTTTTTTATTTTCGTTGTCATAGGCAAAGATTGCTGCAAGTGGAATAAGTTGTGACGAATATGGAAGATCTCTGGAACGGAAAATCCCCTGATGTACTAAAAAATCAGCTGCATCACAGAAGCCTTTAATCAAAGCATCATGATACTTCAAATAATCTTTCAATTCAAGCCTAAGAATGTCTTTTTTCTTACATGTTACAGCTACACGCTCATCATCACCTGAAACAACTCTTTTATAATATGATACCAGTAGAGTCATTGCCGCCAAAAAATTGGCACCAGTGATTTCTTTTAATAATTCACCATTTACTTTTTGAGAAAAAATATAGCGAATAGTCTCCCAATCTTTTCGCAGTTCATGCCCATCAGCAGCAAATGTAGCTGTAACAAGTTCAAAAACAGTAAGAGGCACACCTCCAGTGTTTACATTCTCGAAAATCTGACAGACAGCTTCCTTTGGCGTTTCTTTATCAAGCTGAATTATAGGTATGTTATACTCCAAAATTGGACGAAGAATCTGCTGAGAAAAATCACGAAACAAATTTCGATATTCTCTATCCCCTTTGTAATAATCCTCCATATCATAATGCCAATCTTCCGTATCATTATGAGAGAACGTAATGTTCAGGGGAAACATCAAGTTCTCAAATTCTTTATCTCTTGTAGATAAGTCCAATGTTACATCACGACCAATATTTGTTGTAAGCTGTTTCTTTTCGGATACAGATACGATTGCCTCCAATCTGTCCGCAGTAGGATCCAGGCACTTACGAATATTAAGATAATAATAGCGTTTGATAATTGTATCTCTATTGGTCTCTAATCGAGTATTCGTTGCTTTCTTACTCTTCAAGACCTGATATAAGGTTGTAAGTCTTTGTTGCCCATCAAGTACAAGCCATTCAGGAGTAACGTCTATCTTAGAATCCACTCCTTCAAATTTACGATACTTAAAACGAATATGCTCACCACCATTAGCCAAAAACATAGCTGCACCCATCGGGAAACCTGACGTAATACTCTCTATGAGTTTACATATCTTCGTATCATCCCAAACCCAACTACGTTGAAAATCGGGTAATTGGGCCTTGCCTTCTTCAACCATTTTTAGAAGGTCCTCAAGTTTCTTATCATGTGATTCAACTGCCATAATCCATTTACTTTATTAACCTGATTAATAATACATTTCGATATACTGATAAGCCTTATCAAAAACCTCTTGGTCTTTAATTTGGTAATTAACCCACAGAATGGAACGTAACTTCTTTTTTATCTCTCGTTGAGCTGTAATGCTTTTGAAAGCATCTTTAAACTTACGTACAATTGCTACAACATTTTCATCAATATCAGTTACAACACGTTCTACGATGATAGGAGTATCTTCTGTTTTGATTGACTCAAACAGTTCTGTAAGAGCAGCTTTAGCCTGCTCTCTCTTATCAAGAGGCTGATTTGAGTTTTTCTCTTCTTCCAATACTTCTTTGGCAAGAGTAAGCAATCCTCGGAGAAAATCAATACTGGTTATGAGGTTCTCTTCCATGTGACGGCGTAGTTCATCCAATTTCTCGGCAAATGCCTTGTAGTTGGGATCTCCATGATGTTCGCCCAATCTCAAACGAAGCATTTTTTCTACTTCCAATATCTTTTTAGGATTGTCTTTAGCTTGTTCCAACACCATATCAATCACATCTCCATCCACCACAAGATTTTCAAGTGGTGTCCCAATATCAATTGTATCAATGTTACGATGAATGATTTCAATAGTCTTAGCTCCTAATAAAGTCCATATAAGTGAACCTCCAGTACTAACAGGGCGTACGCTTTGATATACTTGAGCCAACCAAGTGTAATCTGACTGATAAGTTGCCAACGTGGTATCTGGGCTTACGGTTTCCCAAGCCTTTGCTAATCGAGAGAAATATCTTGCGAAATTTGTTTTTGTAGAATCATCAAGTAGACATTGTTGAGCTGCCTGTAATCCTTCCCAACCTCCGATTGTACGGTCTACACCCGGAAAGAAGTCAATACATTCTTGCAAAAATTGAGGTATCAGATTTTTTATCTCATCGATATTCTTTACAACCGTTTTGACTGTCTCTTCATCAAATGCAAGACTCTTAGCTACATTGTCGAACACACCGACAAAATCTACAATCAATCCACATTTCTTATCTACGTTGTACTTTCTATTAGTACGACAGATTGCCTGCAATAGTGTATGATCTTTCATCGGTTTATCAAGATACATACATTGTAGGATTGGAGCATCAAAACCTGTTAATAGTTTTGATGTCACAATCACCATTTTAATAGGAGACAATGGATCCCTGAATTGATCAAGGAGTTTTCTCTCTTGGTCACGGTCACGACGATACGCCTTATAATCATCAGCTTTATCACCAGCCGTATGCATTACAATGGTAGTAGCATCTTCCGTACCCAAAAGCGCATCGATAGCTTTTTTATACTTAATACAACAATCACGATTATAGACCACTACTTGAGCTTTCATGCCACTTAGCTCCACATACGCTTTGAAATGATTTACGATATAACGTGCGACATCATTTATTCGCTTTTCTGCTGTAAAGAAAGCTTCAACAGACGTACGCTTTACTAATTCATTTTTTTCTTCTTCTGATATTTGATCGGTCAATTCATCAAACTCTTCCTGTAGTTGAGTTTCATTAAGATGCATCTCAACCGGCACTGTTTGAAAATTCAATTCAAGTGTAGCTCCGTCTTCAACAGAATTTTGGAATGTATATTTTGAAATATATCCCCCTTTTTCCAAGTCTTCTTCTGCTCCAAATGATTGAAAAGTATTTTTATCCCGTTTATTGATAGGAGTTCCAGTAAGACCAAAGAAAAATGCATTAGGTAGTGCATTACGCATTTTCTGCCCTAAATCTTTTTCCTGAGTCCTGTGCGCTTCATCCACTAACAGAATAATATTATCTCTTTCATTTAATACACAGTCAACATCTCCAAACTTAAAAATTGTCGTTATTAAAATCTTACGTTGATCCTGCTTGAAGAATGCGACCAAATCTTCTTTTGTCTTTGCTGATTCTATATTTGGGATGTCCGCACGAGTAAAATCACCTGTTATCTGATCTTCCAAATCAATACGGTCATCAACAATAACAACAGTGGGAGCATGTAATTCGTTCTGTAAACGCAATTTTTGAGCTGCAAACACCATTAACCAAGATTTTCCCGAACCTTGAAAATGCCAAATAAGTCCTTTCTTTGGTCCCTGCTTCTCACGGTATGTATTTAATACACGTTGAACAATTGCTTCGCCACCTAAATACTGTTGATAACGACAGACTATTTTTATTTTCTTGCCAGACGAGGTTCCTGTAAAAACACTATAATAACGATATATATCTAGTAATCTGCGAGGTTGAACCAGACTTGATACATTACTTTTAACTGATTCAATAGAACCATGTTGACGATTTTCATCTTTAAACCAAGGTCCCCATTTATCTACAGGGGTACAGATGCCTGCATACTGAAGCTCCTTGCCTTCTGTTGCAAAAGTCAATATATTAGAGACAAACATTTCTGGAATGCTCTTTTCATAATGTAACATATCTACAGCACCATCAGCCCATGTTATCTGAGGACGAACAGGAGATTTTGCTTCACCAATACAAATAGGAATACCATTTATTAGATAGACTAAGTCCAGACGTTTTCCCCCATCTACGGAGTTTCGAGGAAACTCCCATTGATTAGTGACCACGCAATAATCATCTAACGGTTCTTCACTAAAGAATCGTATAGGAATATACTCACCATCCTTTCCAAAAGGCTCAGTGTTTTCATTAAACAACAATGTACGAAAACGGTCATTTGCAGTTACCAATTCATCATTGTTGCCACCACTAGTAATAGCAGCTCGAAGCTTATAAATAATTTGCTCTGCTTGTTGACGTGTTATCGGATTCAATCTGATAAGAGCCTCCAAAAGCCATGCCTCCACAAGAACAGAATCGATACTACGAGGCATATCCTGTGACTTTACATACTGCCAACCACTTTGTGTAGCTGCTTCTATGAGCATTTGCTCTACTGTATTGTCTTCGTTAAACATATCTATCTATTTTTATTGTTATCATTTTAATTATTAAGCGGTTCTTCTTAAAATATCACTATGTATATCATTCAAATAGACCATAGCTTTTTGAATGACAGATTTTGATTTATCGGCCTGTTCTGCTATGAAAACGAATTCAAGTTGTTTGCCCATTGGTGGTAAGATACAATCAAAGTTTCTTAACTCAGTGAGCGGCATTCGTGGCATTTTAGTACCTCCTGCTATATCATTTGCATAATTAACGAATTGATTACCCCGCAACAGATGACTCAAAAATACTTTATGCAATTTACTAGGCTCTGGACGTAATGGAACCAGTTCTGTCGTTGCCATTCCAGGCTCATCTGGTATCACAACCTTGTTTAAATAAGGCCTTAATTTTGAGAATAATACATTCCCCTCATCAAAGGATTGAACAGATAAAGCATTCTCAACATCTTCATAGACCTTCTTTATTACCCTACCAGTATTTGATTCTATCATATCAAGATTCAATAGCCAGATTTTGCCAGATAGTTGCTCTTTAGAAGGTATTTCCGGGGCGACATCTTTAATCTTAGCAGTCTTCCAACCTTTTGTATTCGTAACAGGATTGCCAAACATCTCGATAAATTGCGATTTGAAGTCGCCAAATTTTGATTTATCGGCCTGTTGGGCAATAGAAACAAACTGATTTTGTTGTTCTAATGTCGGAACAGGGATTCCCAAGTTTAGTAATGATGTGGGTGCAATTCTCTTTTGGCTATTTGAAGTTCCTGTACTGCAAGCGACCATCTTCTTTGTCACATAATCAGAGCAGAGGACTCTATACAGAAAAGATTTTAATATTACATCATTACCCATGACCTTAATAGGCATGAACTCGCTGGAACAGATGTTGTTATAGGTGCTTAACTTTTCAATATTCCAGACTCTTGACAATCTTACATTAAGCTTATTGTAGAGGATTACATCTTCCTCTAACTTAATCTTGCTACTCTTAATATCGGAACCATCTACGACCTCTGGAGTACAATCGTTATCAAATGCAGGAAAGCTAAATAGAGTATAGACAGTTCCACTAGTTGGCGTGATTGATGTTTTTGAAAAGCGAGCAACCTTGTTCAGAGGAACATGTTTGCACCCATGAATCATTTCGATAAATTGCGATTTCAGCATTTCATCAGTTGCTATAAGAAGTTTCTTGTAACTTTCCTTCAAACGATAGGCAGACCATACTTTGTCTGCTATCTCTTTTTGTTCTTGAATAGAAGGAAGATAAAACTCATATTTTGCGAGTGTACTCCAATTCAAGAAATAGTTGACTCCTCCAGATTTATGCTCTTCGCAATAATTCCAAAAATCATCACTTTGCATAACAAGGGCAAGGAACTCCTGAAGCAAAACCTTAGAATCTTTTGTCCCTAACACAAATGTTTTCTCAGAACAAATACCATCAAATTCAACCATCGAAGCCTTTCTTAAATGTGGATTTCTTGAGACTAATAATACATCGCCCTTTTTGAAACCACAATAAAACATTGGACCAATAGTTGAACCCTTTATGAGACCACATCCTTGTACCAGCATTTCATTGGACTCAATATGTTCACCTCCTACATAGTATAATAAAGAAGTATTTAATCTGTCTTCACGAGTATTAACTCGCGTTGCAACATCCTCAAACTTTATCTTTGTCATTAGAGTAGATTTATAAGTTTAGTGTATTCACTATGAATATTACAAGAAGATTCTTTCCACTGTTCTATTTGTTCAGAAAATTTCAAAATATTATCTGTTTGAGTTTGTTTCACATACAATTTTGGTGAAATAGAATACTCATTTTGGCTTATTGTCTTGGTATCAACTATATATGAACGATTATCTACATTTGTATTGCCACGATACAATGAAACTATTTCCTCGACATGCTCTTCTGTGAGATAGCTTTCTCCATTCTTCCTTTCTACCAAATCTGTAGCACGAATAAAAAGTACTTGGTTTATTCGGTCGGATGGTTTCTTGCTACAGCATAGCATAATACATGCCTCCATTGGCGAGTTAAAGAATAGATTTTTACCTATGCTGATAACACTATCGACCATGTCTTCCTCGATAAGTTTACGCCGCATGACCTCTTCTTCCATTCGGTTTAATACACCATGAGGAAGCAGAATTGCACATCTTCCTGTTTTTTCATCCATTGAAGCAAGGATATGTTGTATAAATGCATAATCTGCCCTTCCCTGTGGAGGAGTACCAAGAAAATTGCGTCCCCATTTATCGTCCATAAACTTTTCACGGTTCCATTCCTTGATTGAATAAGGCGGATTTGCAAGAACTATATCAAACTTACGAAGATGACTTCCATCTAAAAATGCCGGATTTTCCAACGTGTCGGCACATACAACAGAGAAATCCTCCACACCGTTCAAATAAAGATTCATTCGAGCAATAGAAGATGTTAACCCATTTATTTCCTGTCCAAACACTTGTACACTTTGCCATTCCTCACCTTTGTTTCGTAAATAGTCTAGGCATTTGATCAACATACCACCGGACCCACAAGTAGGGTCATAAATGCTTTCATTCGGTTTAGGTTGCAGTATTTCAGCCATCAATTGAACTACAGTTCTATTCGTATAAAATTCCTGAGCTGTATTTCCTGCATCATCAGCAAACTTTCCAACCAGATATTCATAAGCCTGCCCCATCTCGTCAGCAGGACATGCTTTCAGACTCAACGTATATTTAGAGAAATCCTCAATCAAAGAAGTGATAATACTGTCGGGCATCTTTGCCTTATTAGTCCAACCATCCTTAGGCCCAAATATCCCTTCCAATCCTCCGATTTTTCTGCCATCCATCTCCTTGGCAGGATTGGCTTGCTCAATAGCAATAAATGCCTCGACTAATTTATTCCCTACATTCTCTGTTACCTCACGCACATCTCGCCAATGCGCACCTTCAGGGATACGAATGGGAAGATCCTCTACTTGCATACCTGCATACTCAACGCCTCCTTCACATACAAATCCTTCAAACTGTTCATCATAAACATCAGAAATACGTTTAAAGAAGAGCAAAGGGAAAATATACTCTTTATATCCAGCAGCATCAATCTGACCACGCAGATGAGTTGCAGCAGCCCAAAGGAAACTTTTCAGCTCATCAAGTGTAATAGGATCATCAGGATGACGATATTGTTTTGACTTTTCTGCCATATTGATATTATGCGTTAATAAGTAATGAAAATTCTTTCTCCAATCGCTTCACATCTTCGTAGGCTTGCTTGAATTCAGCTAATACTTCTTCATAAGGACGAATTTCTTCCTTATGATAAACCACATAGCGATTGGGTGATAGATTATACTCTTTATCTCTTATCTCTTGTAAAGTCACAATTCGTGAATAGTCCTCTTCATCAGAATAACTATGATAAAGTGAATACAATCTATCCATATCTTTCTCTTCTAAAACATTCTGCGCTCGCTTTTGAGTTAGAATTTTGGAGCCATCTATCATCAAAATTCGCCCAGAGTGATGAGCAGGTTTCATCCTTCGGATTATCAAAAAACAGGGTGAAAGTCCTGTTCCATAAAACAACTTATCACCCAAAGTAACAACCGCTTCTATCAAATCATTTTCAACTAATTGTTTTCGTATTTCCTCTTCTTGATTTCCACGAAACAGAATACCTTGCGGCATAACGACAGCCATACGACCTTTACCTGAAGACATAGAACATATCATATGCTGAATCCATGCGTAATCGCCACAACTATCGCTTGGGGTGCCATAGATGTTACGCATATATTTATCAGAAGCCCATTCTGTCGCTCCCCAGTTTTCAAGAGAGAACGGAGGATTTGCTATGACACAATCAAATTTGGCGATATTGCCACCTTGAAGAATTTTTGGGTCTCTTAGGGTATCGCCCTGCATTACATTGAAATCAGATGCACCGTGCAAGAAAAGATTCATTTTAGCAATGGCTGCATTCACAACATTCTTTTCCTGTCCAAATATACTTCCACAGCAAAGAGTATCATCGTGCATATATCGTATAGCCTCAATGAGCATACCTCCACTACCACAAGCCGGATCATATACTGTTTCACCCGGTTGCGGGTCGAGAATATGTACCAATAACTTCACAACGGAACGAGGAGTATAAAACTCTCCGGCCTGTGCTTTACTATCATCGGCAAATTTTTTCAATAGTATTTCATAAGCATCCCCCATTAAATCAGCAGGATAATCCTTATTACCGAGTCTCCGTTTTGACAGATGTTCTATCAAGTCTCGAATCTTGCTGTCATTAAGGATTGACTTATTAGTCCATTTCTGAGATGAGAACATAGATAGTACTCCATACAAAGTATCTGGATTGGCTATTTCTATCTGCCTCATAGCCCCAACAATAGCTGCACCCAAATTTTCAGTACGTTCACGAATTTCTTGCCAATGACAGCCATCAGGAACAACAAAACGATGTTGTTCGGGTAAAGAAGCATACTCTTTATCACCATCACTATATGCTAACGCATCTTCTGTTTCTTCATCATAAACATCTGATATTCTTTTATAATAAAGTAAAGGGGTTATATAGTCCTTGAAATTATCTTGGCTTACAGGACCACGTATGATATTACAAGCTTCAAACAGGAAATTATATAAATCCTGTGCTCCTGTAAGTTCTTTATTTATTGTTTTCTTCGCCATAGCAATTACATTTCCTGAGTCTGTTTTTCAACATAAATCAAATCTCTCACATCAACTCTCAATAGTTCCGCAATGCGAAACAGTGTTTCAAGATCTGGTTGGGAATTATTAGTACACCAACGAGACACCGAACAGGTATTCTTGCCAATCTGTTCAGACAACCATTTGGCGGTTTTATTCTTCTCCACCAATACTACTTTAATCCTATTTAGTTGCTTCATAACAAAAACGACTTATAGTTCAATGCAAAGATACAACATTTCTTTGTAACAACCGAAGGTATTTACTCCGTTAGAGGTCATAATCTCGTATTTATGAGTAAATTTGCAGAGCGCAACCAATAACGAGCACGTTAAGCCCTATTTTATAAATGTATAGTCAATTATCAAATATGGATATATTTAGTGAATACCTGAATGATGCAAACGTAGAAAAGCGTGAACGAGCGAAGCTTTGGCGAGCCTCCATCGGGTTACAAGCAGTTGATAATCTGCGTGTATCGAACTTTCTTGTTGAAACTGCACGTAAACATATAGAAGGACTTATTTCTATGGATGAGGTTCATAAAATGATAGATGAGCATTATGCGCAAAAACGCAAGCAATCAAATCAAGATTGAATACTCGCCTATCATCGTATTATCACTTTTCAGTTATTCGAGGTTTTCGAATAACTGAAAAGTCTCAATGCATCACATATAACACATTGAGGCTCTAAGCATATTATCGATAATCCTCTACCTATCATAAAATAAGATACTTCTCTGGGGCAAAGCCATTAACTATATGTTCATTTTGGCAGATATATCCCATTTGATTGCTAACGACCTTTGTGCCATTAATTTCAGTATCTATATTGGTGTGTGAATGCCCATAAATCCACGCATCAATACGACTATCAGCTATAAGTTTACTCAAATCTGTAGCAAATGCACTATTCAGCACCGAGTTCCTATGATGAGGGGTTACCACTTCCAATGTTGGAAGATGATGTGTTACTACTACAATGTGGTTGGTTGCACTTTCTGTCAGACTTTGCTTGATAAAATCCAAACAGAAGGTATGCATCTGATTGAACTCCTCTATTTGAAGTAAATTCCCCTGATACATTATCTGCCGGAAATCGTTCATACCCTTCCACACAAAATATTCGTCAGATGGAGAAATCTGAGACCACAAAGTACTCATGATAAAATCTGTATCATCTATCCGTAATACTTGATTCTGATAATACCCTACATTCTCCTTGAACAGCCATTCCCATTGCAAACCTCTATCCATCACATCACAATAATTGTAATACTCATGATTCCCGGGAACAATGAGCACTTGCTGATAATTAGCAGATGCCCATTTCCAGAAATTTGTTAAAGGCGCAACCGTATCCTTTAAATAGAAAATATCACCTGCAAGCACCAGTATATCTCCGGTAACAGGCAATTCATTATGTTTCAACCACCTGCTATTATCACTAAATTCCAAATGCAGGTCACTCATATACTGTATCTTCATTTCTTCTCAATTTATGTGCATCACTGCACGTTAATAATCTATTTACCCATCACCCATCAGACAGCGTACACAATCAAACACACCCTATCGGGTATAATTTACATGATGTTCAGTAATAATATACCCGATAAGGTATCGTTTTATTTGATAAGCGAAGCTATTTTGCGACCCACATCGTAGATACTATTCTTCTTCCTCCTCAAACCCTTCCGACGCATTAGCTATCAACGCTTTTCCTATCTCCATCTGCAGATATTTAGGAAGACGAAGCAACTTTGCCATCAGCTGACTATAAGTAAACTCAACTTTGGAATCAAATATAGGCTCTTCTTCAATGCTCGTATCAATTTTCTCAACGATTCCGACCCCTTCTATAAAATTGGAAAAGTTTGGCTCATCAGGCCAATTTTCTATCGTGCCGTCATAGTTGATTCTTAAGCGAATATAATCCCCACAATCATCCGGTTCTGGTACTAAGCCATTAGGCACATAATCAGCAATTTTACATATCACCTTTTTGTCTTTATCAAGTAAGAAATAGGTTCCACTATCACATACCTTGGCTTGAAAATACAAACTTCCATACTCTTGCTTCCAATTCAGGAGCTTATGAGTTTTCAAATCAATCATACCTGACCACATTCCCTTAGAGACCAAAGGATACTTGTTATCATAAAGTTCACCCAACCAATCATCGGTATAACTACACAACTCCTCGTTGTATGGGAGGCATATCATAAGGTAGTGAGCTACCTCATTCAAATCTTGCTCCCTGATTCCAACTAATATCTGCTTTGCCATAATGTCTTTATTTATAATTAAATGGTAGTCAATAAACTTAAATCAACATCAGGAATGATAACATCCGCAAGCTTATCTTCAATAAGGAATCCCATATAAAGCGGAATGGTGAGTATATCTCCCTCACGTCCTACATTATATTGCCCCAACTTGATCGCATTCTTGACATGATACACATCCTTGTTCTTCAGAACCGTAGTCATGCTTTTTGCCTTTCCCGACTTTGCCTTGACCTCAAGGATAACGCATTCCCCTTTGAATCTCACCAGGAAGTCCAGTTCAAGACCGCTATCCTTATGGAAATAGTATAGCTTTTGCCCGGACTTGCATAAGAAATCAGCCATCAGATTCTCAAAGATCGCCCCCTTGTATCCAAGAAGATTACCCTTCAAAATGTCTGCCTGTGTGCCATAGTCGAGCATAGCCATAAGGATACCTATGTCGGTAGTATATACCTTGAAACACTCTTTAATGGAATTACCCTCTAACGGCAGTTCCGTAATCTGTGTGTTATAGCATCTACGAACTATCCCGGCATCCTCCAACCATTGGATGCTACCGATGTATTGCGAAGCTCTTCCTCCCTTCTTGACGATGGAATACTGGAATTTTTTGTTCTCTTTGGCTAATTGTTTCGGAATAGATTCAAAACATTCTCGGATATTAGGTTTGTCCGCTTCATCCGCATATTTAACCATATCCTCTTCGTATTCGGCTATAAGATTACGCTGCGCCTTATAGATAAGTTCGATATTCTTGGTTTCAAGGAAGCAGTTCACCACTTCCGGCAGACCTCCGACAATGACATATCTATACAGCAACTCCATCATTGCCTTGTGAATCCCATCGGGAACAGCCCTTTCGTGCTCAAAGCATGATTTGACCGCATCAATAACCGCCTCACTGATTCCATTTGCCCATAGAAATTCTTCAAAGTCCAACGGATACATATCGATCACGGTTTCATATCCGACAGGAACAGAATCTTGCCCCTCCTCTTCGTTTTTCTTCTTGCTTTTGCCGTAGCCTTTCACACCCAATAGAGAACCAGTAGCAATAACATCGAAACGCCCGTCTATATGAAATGACTTTAAGGCTGTCCTTGCTTCCTTGCACTCCTGAATCTCATCAAGGATAATGCAGGTTTTCCCCTCAATGAAACGGCTACCCTGAATCAAAGCAGAGAGGTTAAGAATAATGGTATCGACATCTATATTGCCAGTAAAGGCAGACTTCTTATCCGGTTCAAGTATGAAGTTCATATAGACCACACTCTCATAATTCTCTCTTGCGAATTTCTGAACAATGTATGTCTTTCCGCATTGGCGGATACCTTTTATCACAAGGGGCTTTCTGTCCTCAGACCCTTTCCATTTAGCTAAATATGTTTCTATTTTCCTTTTGAGCATAGCGCAATCATATTCTTTCAATGGCAAAGTTACACTTTTTACAGTGAATAGCATTCGAATCAGCACACTTTTTCAAACGAATAAATCATACATAGATACATTTTTTCAAGCCAATCACATTTTTTTTGTGCAAAAATCTGCTGCAAACCACAGAAATCCCAAGAAAACCACTACCTTTGTATTCAACAAGCGTTCTGTAACATACCTACGAAATGCCCTATCAATCAATACCTTGTATCTGATAGCGGACATTCCACAAAAGGACTGAAAAGAGGCGGTACAACACGTATATGCAAAACGATGAAATACAACGGTTTGCATTTGTCCCCACATTCTGTGTATTTGTCAAAACAGAGGTTGTACCGATTAAAATGAATGGTCACTGATAATCAGTGATGTAAATATGCTGCGTCGGGAAGTAGTATACATAATGTATTGATAATTAATCGTTTATACATTTTGCACCAAAATCAACCAACAAAATAAACAACTATAAATCAATTAATTAGCATCAAATAATAATAACATATAATCTCATTTTTGTTGCTATTTTGTTGCTCGGTAAAATTTGAGCAACAAGAGCAACAAAAACTAAATAAAATAGCAATGAAATTTAAAGCAATTTTAAATAGGCTGACAGGACTAAGCTGTCCTGTATTTGGTATATCTTGGAACCCGACAGAATCTGAGATTACAATAGCAACAAGAATTATCCGTTATTTGGAAAACAAACGAGTTCTTTTCAATCCAAGTGAGATGGAATCTCCAACATATTGTGTTAAATCTACTATTCAAATACGAGAATATCTTACATCCGAAATGCAAAATATGAATGTAGACTCGAAGTTATTTGAGTATATTAAAGCAATGCGAATAGCAGCCCGGAAGTTTACCGACAGGATGGAATCTAAACGAGATAAAAATTTTCTATATAATGCTCGACATTGGGATCACTGGGCAAGTTGGACGTTTGCATCTGCATTAGGTGAAATGAGGGGAACATTTGGCAATATGATTGCCCAAATTGCTGCAGCATACGGATTGGATATTGAAGATGATTTAGCATCTATTATTCCTGATTCAGAACAAGATAACGGAACAGAAAAATAGAAAAATTTTGTTGCTGGTTTGTTGCTCAAAAGAGTATTTTTTACAAAGTAACAGTTTGTTATACAGTAATATAATCATAGAATTTTCAAATCTTGCATCGGCAAGTAAGTGGTGATTACCAACGATTAGCATATATCATCAACGATTATCAAGGCGTTCAAAATGAACGCCTTTCTTTTTAGGGGGTGTGTCAAAACGTGGATAATGCTGTCGTTTCGTTCGTAGGGGCGAGGTTCGCTCGCCCGAAAACAGTTTACTTTGTGTCTTCGGGCAGGCAAACCTTGCCCCTACAGCTGACGATTGGATAGACTGGTTTAGTTTTGACACACTCCCATGATGCTCCAGAAGAAATCCATCAGACTTTTCCATTTCAGTCAGCAAATAATCTGATAAAACATGGAGATGTCAAAACTCCCCTTTTACCACCCCACCCTGGCTACAACTATCTGTGCGAGAGTGATTTTTAGTTTATGAGCGTTTCAACACACCCGCATGATTTCCTTGAAAACCAGAAAATGCCAAGATAAAAACAAGTTCAAATTCTTATTGCAAACTTTATTTTGATCACAAGATATTCTCATTGAAACATTTATCCTTATCCGGAGTTTCAAACGAAATCTTTAGCAACATATTCAGAAATATTTATATCTTTCTCCATAACAAAACCTTCTTGGTCATAACCTCTGTGAAGCCTGTGAATACACTCTACAAGCGAAAGTAGCCTTATATCTGGAACTTCCATTTGTCCAAACTTACCATACTGATTATCATATCTTTCCCGGCTTCCTAATGAGATTCTAGCTTCATAGTCTTTCGGTATAAGGAACGATGCTCTTTCCCCAAGATATCGGTAATATTCACTCAAAAAAATATGCACGCCGGCAAGATCCAAATCACCAAAATGGATATAGGGGTTAGGAATGGAAAGTAACCATTCCAAAAGGTCACGGCTCTGCTCCTGCGGATATCTGGAAACAAAGAGTATTTTCGTCCCCGCGGACAGACAGGTTCCAAACAGCCATTTTTGTTTTCTGATATATCTGAAATTCTCCGGATTTTCCACACCTATAATAACAACATCTTCGGGTATTAAAAAATCATTGAAATCATATATGAAGGTGAATGTTCCGTCTTCCGGTAACAATTCAATGTGCTCTCCGGCAAGAGTGACAGATATGGAGTCATAGCAGTTGACAAGAAATCCGCGGAAAGTACGTTGCTGTCTTACCTTTGAATTCCCTGTAATCTTCACTTGCTCTGCCCTGCTCGCATTCTCTTTTTTCAGTAGGGAAAGGTATGCCTCCAGATCCCTGATGTCATAATGCGTTGCCAGATAATTTCTTAGCGATTGCTCGTCACGGGCACGATAACTCTTCCTGCTGCCCTTAGTAATAGCAACCAGTATTCCGTCAGAAATCATGCACTCAAACCATTCCCCTTTCAGGACACTGGCCGGCATAGAGTCTCCATTTGCAAGCCTTATCAGCCTCTCAATAAGTGCAGAAGTCGTTTTCATCTTATAGTTAACAATGTTTTCACTACCGTATTGCTCTTTTCATCCTTGCTCAATGAATAAGTGTACTTATACACTTGGGCGTTGTATGTTGTCGGAGAGCTGTTTATAAGGAATATATTACGCACATTGGCAAACTTCAATATACCTTCCACATTATCGGGATGAAGCTTTCCTATTTCGTCCATCATGCAATGTAGCTTGAAATCACCAAACCGTTTGGAAATTTTCCGCTTGAAGACATTGATTAGCATGATGTTTACCATCGATTTTACCAAAATGTCTGTACCGTCGGAGCCTACATTAGAAAGCTTCTCCACCCAGTTAGTATCGTTGTCATTTTCCTTGACTTTAAACTCAAGTTTGAATGTATCCGAGAGCGTAATTTTCTCACGCTTCTTCTCAATGTCCATCATGTCAATGAGGCTCATCAATAATTTTACCGCCTCTTCGTTTGTTCTGTTCAATGACTCTTCCGTCGAAAAGAGGTTCAGGTTTCCGATATCAAATCCATGTTCTTCGTCGAATTTCTTGATATTAAGAAGCTGTTGCATCAGCCTGTCACTGCTCTCTACGGCACGAAGTTCGATTTCCTTGATTACACCGGCAAAATTATTTTCCCGGAAATCGCGGTTTATTTCATTGATTGTCGATTTGATTTCAGCATTGTGCTGATTCAAATCACCGACCTCTCTGGCAATACGCTTGATAATGCTTGCATACTGGCTACTGGTACGTGTGCGATATTCTTCAATCTTTCCATTCGAAATGAATTCGTTCAGTTCTGATGCAAATTCGGTATAATCCGACTCCGCATTGAACTCAGTCCGAAAGTGGAAAGTATTTTGAGGAGAGAAATTACTTTTGAATATAGTCACAGCCTTTTTAAAATCCTCCATCCTTTGCTGCTGTGCAGCTATGCTGTCCCGGAGACTGTCCAGAATATCAGAAAGCTGTGCCTGCGTCTCTTTTGTTCCGGCATCGTCAATATCGACAGGACGGCTTTCGGTACTTAGAAATACCCTGACCTTTTCAATTGCCTCTTTCAGCTTTTCAGCTTCAGAACGATACGACTGGAGTTCCTCAGAGAAAAGCCGTATCTCTTTCTCCTTCTTTTCTCTCCTAAGTTCAAATTTATTCTGCAGGTCTTGCAACTTATTAAGCAACAGCCTCTTCTCCTCTTTCTTTGATGATTCCACATCAAAATACTCTTTCTTGTCGTTTTGCCAAGAGTAGAAATCAGGTCTGTGATTTTCTATAAAATACAAGTCATCATCGATAGTCTGCAATTCTCTTCTAATTTCAGACAACTTGTCAACATCAACGCCGAGACCTTTCAGTTCGGCATCCATCTGTGCTTCAAGCTCATGTTTGCGAGTTGCAGTGTCAGTTTCCTGACGTTGCACAGAAACTGATATTTCATCTTTCTTCTCCTTTGCAACGGCCTCAACTTCCTTCTTCTTTCGCTCAAATGATTTGCGCAAATCTTCCGTCTCTTTCTGCTTTTTAGAAGCCGCCTCCTGTTTTAATGTTTTTAATCGGCCTAACTGTTCCTCTATTTTTCCAAGTTTTTCTATGACAGAACCAATCTCCCGCATTCTCCATTCTTTCAGTTTAGACTGATAGTCTGCGATTCCCTTCCTATGCCGTTCAATTCGATCCGGCATCTGTCTGAGTTCTGCTTCAAGACTGATGTTTTCAAAGCGGAGGGCCTTTAGTTTTGAAGCGGGGATGCGTTCCAGTTCTCTGATATCATTATCAAGCCTCTCCTGTCTTCCTGCGATTTTGTTGTCAAGCTGTTCGAGTTTTTGCTCAAAAGTATCGATTTGAGAACGAATCTCTTCCGGTGTTTTCGCCGTTTTGGATATATTTTGCAACTCAATTCGTACCCCATACAGAGTCTCAGAGTTTATAGTCTTCTGTGGGTCAAGAGACGTACTGTAAAGTATCTCGTCATCTACAACCTTTCCTAAAGTATCTTTCCAATCAACCACGTTATTGTCCAGCCATTCAATGAATGAGCCTTTTTGTCTGTCAAGAAGTTCTTTCAGTTTATCTATTTCTCTTTTTATCCCCTCTTTGGCATGCCTTATCTCCAGAATTTCTTTTTCACAGTTATTTTCAAGTTCTTTACGTTCAGATTCTGTTTTGCTTGTAATCCGGACTATTTCCTGTTGTTTCTTTACCTGTTGTTCGGTAAGTAAAAACCTCTTTTTCTCCAACTCTTCAATCTGCGCTGTCAGTTCTTGCATTTCTTTTTCAAACGGATTGAATTGCCGGACATACTGCTCTTGAAGTCTTAGCTCTGTTTTTTCCTGTTGGACAGCCTCTATGTCTGCCTGAATGCCATCAGTCTTTTGCTGATAAGTTGAATTCAGCTCTGTCAGCCTGCCTGTGAGTTCGGTCTGAAGACCTGCGATATTCCGGGTCATTTGGCTTTCAATATCGTTGATGTACTGCCCGGCCTGCAGACAGAACTCTTTAAGACTGTTGTCAAGCCCTAGTATCAATGTATCATAGCGCATCTTGACACTTTGATTTTTATCAGTAAGAATATTTTCCTGACGAACCAAAGAGTTTTTACGAATATGCAGTTCTTTTTCTTTCGAGATTTTATCAATAATTGAACTAATGCCAATCTCTGTATAATGCTGCATCTTCGCCCTTCCCTGCCTTAGGAATTCATTTACAATTGCTTCTTTACCTTTAAGGTCATCCCGCTCTTTGTTGAACTTCTCATTTTCTTCGCCCAAAAGTCTTTTTTGGCGGGCAAGTTCCTGAGATTTAATCGCAATGTTCTCTTCTATATGAGGAAGTCTTTCCGTATCACGCTCCAAAGCATAGTTCAGTTTGGCACAAAGTTCTTTAATTCTTTTCCGCACCACCTCATACAAAGAGTACTTTTCTATTACACTTTCCGCATCTGTCCTTACCTTCACCTTACCGTTTCTCTCCTTCTTGAACCACTTCCAGATGTCTTCGTATTGCTGACGGAAGTACTTGACGTGTTCCCTGTAAAAATTCAAATCTATGCTATCACCGGCAAAATCCATTGAGTCGATGATTGTATCTTTTATGACGCGTGACTCCAGACTCTGATTCAAGAAAATGTTTTGAATGGTACGCGGAACATTCTGATATCTGGAACTTTCCATCAGATTAAAGCGACGCAACTCTTTGGCTGCATTCTGTGTATTACCGTATATGATGTCCCTGAATTCCTCGTACCCTCTAATAATGTTGCTTCTGAATACCTTTGTCCCAATTTGCTCACTTATCCTGCCCCATTCATACCTGACATTATTGTCTTCCTCAACAAAAAAACGCTTCTCGTATGGACAGTCCACAATGCGGAAAGCAACCCTTCCGTTGGACGCAAAAGTCACCACAAAGAACTTCCCGTTTTCCCTGCAAATTTCATAAATGAGGTAAGAATTGGGATATGGAAAATAAAATTCGTCATAGCTTTTCTGCTTGTCCTGAGTACGTATTCCCAACTTACTTTTGTCCACATTGTAAAAGAACAAAACGGCACGGAGCAGAGTGGATTTTCCCACACCCTGAGTACCGATAAAATGAACGTTTCCGTCAAGCTTGACTTCTGCATAAGGAATGTGTGCACTGTTTATGAATATTATCTTATTCAGGTATCTCATCTTTCACCTCCTCGTCAATGTTTATACAAGATATTATCTGTTCTATATAATGGAATGCCGAAGTAATCTGGTACCTTCCTTCCGATTCGTTTGTCTGTTCGGCAAATCCCATATTTATCATATTATTCACCAGTGCCTCCAGTTTGTCCCTATTGGACTGTTTATCCTGAAATAACCTTGAAAGTTTTTCTTTCAGTTCAAGGTCGGACGAAACCCTTATTTCCATTTGTGCCAATGAAAATTGGGTTCCTGCATCAAATGTTGTATCGTATGTTTTCAGAAAGTCCAAGTAGTCAATCCAAGAAAAAAGAGACTGCAGTTTGTTCTCAATATTTACTTTCGCTTCTTTTCTGCTGAAATAATAGAATCCGTCTCCTGCCGAAAGATTGAAATCAATCAGACGGAAATAGTCTTCATATTCTTGCTGACATTCTTCAAGGTCGTTGTAAATAGCCCTGATTTCAGGGTCAATGCTATTGCCCGAAATAAATTGCCCTTTAGACAATCTTTGAAAAACTTCACTGGTATATTTCATCTTGAGTAGATTAGGGGGTATTCAATATTATTTATTTTTTTAATCTCAGACGAGTACTTTAATTGTGCATCATACTGTGATGCCAATTGAAGGAATAGCACAAGTCGCGTTTCTTCATCTGCCTGTATAGAGAATTCATAATTCCACACATAATTAAAGAGATCAGCACTCTGTGCAAAGAAACCATTCATTATTTCAGCGTGGTTGAACATCCGACTTGTCTCGTGGTTCTCTGAAAGATATTTATCATCAATTCTGTCGGCAAGTCTTGCTCTGATGGTGCTTTTCTTTGACATCCGGCCTCTTATATTCCTTAGTATATCAAGGGCAGAATCATCATTCCTCAGAAAGTCAAGCGATACTCTGGTTATGTATTTAGGCTGCTTTTCCATCCACAAATCATTAGTATGGGCGAGCATATTCTTGACATCTGTGCTTTCTTCTATCATCAGCTGATCTCTCATGTATTTCAATTGTCTGATTTTCTTAACGAGTCTGCTCTGATATTCTATCTTGTTCAGATAGTCGATAATCTGCGCTGAAATAGCTATCAGTGCATGGGCTGAATCGTGCAATCCTTCTTTTACTTCGCTGATAGTCTGTTTCAGGCCAATATCCATTGCTGCGTTGGCAAAGAATATTGTTTGTTCATCCATTACTTTTTCAGTCTGTCTTACAAGTTCTGCTATTATCCTGTTTTTTTCATCAAAGTCTCGTAGTCTCAGCTCTTTTATTTTGAAATTCGGTTCCTGTTTGTAAGTTTGCTCAACATTTCTTTTCAGGTCAACGACATTTCTTCTGGTAGCGTTTTCAATACTTTTGAATATATGACGTATTTCCCTCAGATATTGTGCTCTTCTTGCCGGAGTGTCTGCAGCTAAAAAAGAATCCATACTCAGCTTCAGTTTTGAAATGTAAGTCTGAACGGAGGCAATGTTTATGTCTTCGTTTACTGCCAGCACCTCTTCAAAAAATATTCTGTAAGTTTCACCCAATTCAAGTGTGTCTCCGGCCTGCGTAATGACTCCGTAACTTATAAGGTGCTTCAGCTTGTTTTCGTCTCCATCCAGGGTTTCGACGGCATCGTTATATTGTACCGATACGGTCTTCCGCTTGAAGAACATATCGTTGAGCAGTTTTGCTCCCTGCTGAAGTCCTCTTGTCAGTTCTTTTATGGAATGATATGTTGGCATAAAAACTATCCGCTAACTTTTTTAATTGTTTTATGAATCTCACTATAAGGGTCACGTTCCTGATATTTCCCGACCGGTTTGGCCACGTAATATGATTCCATACCCTTACTTCCGTCGGCCTCGCAACTTAATGCAGCTTCATCTCTGAATGAAAACATGCCCTTGAAGCTAATTTTTACCATCATCTCTAATCTGCTTTGCTACAAAGGTAATAATAAATTTCAATTACACGCATACCGGATGTCATCTTAAAATGCCAGCACCTACCATCAGCCATGTTTAAGCCTAAATTCTGTTGATATTTGTCATTGATTCGTGTTTTCATGCCAAAAATTCTTCCAGAAATGAACTCGGCAAAATAGTAACGACGAAAATTTAAAATTTGACGAAACCCCACGCACCAAAAAGCTGGAAGAGTTTGGGGCACATTGTCTTCTTGGGGATTTAAATAGCACATCACCCAACCAAGAGAAGGGTAAG
>ULNK01001765.1_pt1 | contig 29594 bp, 15 predicted proteins | sample 1951911 | NCBI WGS metagenome assembly ULNK01 (sample SAMEA4835576, study PRJEB28245) | human gut metagenome | biome: gut microbiome; material: fecal sample | place: Denmark | collected 2008 | reverse complement strand
GGGGCTGCCGGCGGCGGAATGCCCGGCCAGTATGATATTCAGGTCGGACAAAGTGAAATTGTCGTGCCTCGTTACGGCAATGGCGGTGGCGGTAATGTAAATGTCAATTACCAAGGCCCGCAGCCCGATGACGGATTTGATTATTCGAAAATGCAGCATATCCGCAACAATAATAAATATGCCGGCAGCGGAGCTGGAGCGCCCGGCGGCAATTTTGGTTTCGGTGCGGGGTTTGCCGATACGGACAGCTCCAATATTTCCATCGAACTCGGAACCGATGCCAATGTCGGCAATCTGGAAACGCTTTGGAGCCAGCTGTCGAAAAAATATCCTGATGTCCTCAGCCGCTATGAACCTTTCTTCTCGGTTGACGCGCCGGCAGACGGGCAGGGAAAAGAACTGTTCCACCTCCGGGTCGGTCCGGTCAAAAGTTTGGAAGCGGGCGACAATGTATGCAGCCGCCTTGGACGTAACGGTGTATTTTGTAGTGTAGTCAGAACGCAATGAGCAAAGAAGTCTTAACCCATTCCGAAAGTTATGTGAAGAAAACCAACCGCATTATTCTTGTGGTTGGTCTTACTTCGTTTGTAATTTTCGTAATCGGGGTGATGCTTCTGATGCAAAGCGGTCCGGTTCAGGAGGATTATACCGAGCCGGTGTTTACGGACAACGATGATGCGTTGAACATTTCCAATGATACCGGTCCGACGGATAATATTGAGTTCGGGGTGGTTGATGACGGCGAACCGCCGATAACCACGACGCCGAACCCGGTTCAAATGGGGCAGGTCGTGCTCGGAACCGATGCCAAAAATGTTTTGACTCTTGGTACCAACGCCAAAGCGGCCGTCAGCATTATTTCCGTTCAGCTGGCCGAACCGCCGTTTGACGGTTTTACCTTTGAAGACGACTGTTCGGGAAAAACTTTGCGCGGGCATGAAACCTGCGATATTACCATGGGCTGGTCGCCGGTTGTTCCCGGAAACGTTCAAAACAACTTTATCATTGCCTGGCATGAAGCCAATTTAACCAATGCAAACGCCAAATCGGCAAAAGTTCCGGTTGAAGGCAATGCCATCCGCAAAGAAGATTGTAATTTCTGTGAGCAGACTCTGCCCGGAAAAACAGATGCGCCGACAGCTCAGGGCACTTTGAAAACGCGTAATGCCATCGGCCCTAACGGCGAAGTTATCGGTACCATTGACGAAGACGGTTATGTCCGCGATGCCAACGGCAATGTCATCGGCCGCGTCAATTCTGCCGGAATGGTAGTTGATGAAAACGGCAATGTTATCGGTGTCGCCGAAAACCGTCGCCTGGTTTATGATGAAAACGGCAATGTCATCGGTTATGTCAATCCTGACGGAACAGTGGTTGACAAAGACGGCAATATCATCGGCCGCATGCTTCCCGACGGAACGGTGGTGGATCTGAACGGTAATGTTATCGGCCGGGCGGTCGATGCCGGCTTCGTTTACGACAAAAACGGCAATATTATCGGCCGTGTCCAGCCTGACGGTTCCGTTGTCGATATGAACGGCAATGTTATTGGCCGGTTAAATGAAAAAGGCGAAGTTGTGGATACGGACGGCAACGTCATCGGCCGCGTCAGCAAACAGGGACGGGTTGCCGTTGATGAAAACGGCAATGTTATCGGCGTGGTTATGCCAGACGGCTCTGTCGTTGATAAAAACGGCAATATCGTCGGCTTTGTCGATGAAAACGGCCGGGTTGTCGGCAAAAACATCCTCGGCAATGCCGGCGGACAGGTCAAGCTTGCTTACGACAAAAACGGCAAAGTTATTGGTTATGTTGATGAAAACGGCAATGTTGTAGATGCTCACGGCAATGTCATCGGCCATGTTGACGGTGCGGGAAATGTTGTTGACGAAAACGGCAACGTCATCGGCAAAGCCGTTTCTCTGCCCCAGCGCCGTCTCGCGTATGACAAAAACGGCAATATTATGGGCTATATCGACAAAGACGGCAATGTTATTGACCCCGGCGGCAACATTATCGGCAAAGTCCAACCGGACGGTTCCATTGTTGACGCCAACGGCAACGTTATCGGTCAGGCCGCCACTATACCCGGCCGCCGTCTGGTCTATGACAAAGACGGCAATGTTATCGGCTATGTTGACGAAGACGGCAATGTCCGCGATGCCAACGGTAATATTATCGGCCGTGTTCTGCCCGACGGAACGGTGGTTGACAAAGACGGCAATGTCATCGGCAAAGTAGCGGATATGAATATCGGAGCCCAGCGCCGTCTGGCTTATGACAAAGACGGCAATGTCATCGGCTACATCGATGAAAACGGCAATGTGGTCGATTTTAACGGCAACGTTATCGGCAAGATGCTGGAAGACGGCACATTGGTTGACTTGGACGGCAATGTTATCGGCAAAGCCGGTGAATTGGTGAATCTGGTGCTGGATAAAGACGGTAAAGTTATAGGCTATTTGACCGAGGACGGCAAGGTTTATGATTTAAACGGCAATCAAATCGGTTATGTTGATGAAAACGGCAATATCGTCAGCACTCAGGATAAAACGCTGGGTGCTTTGGTCCAAACCCGGATGATTCCGATTACGCCGAAAGGAACGGTTTTGGGACGCCTGAACAGCGACGGAACCGTCGTTCAGGATATGAAAACGGTCGGGCGTGTCCTTTCCAACGGTCTGGTGCGCGATCCCTCGGGATCGGAAGTTATCGCCCGTTTGGTGCGCGGCGGACTGGTCGTCGGCTATGGCTGTAAAAATATCGGTTATCTGGAAGCCGACGGAAAAATCCGCAAAGGAAATCAGGAAACAAAATTAAAGCCGATGCCGGACGGTGTCATTCTTGATGCCGAAAACAATTATGTCGGTGAAGTGGTTAAAACCGGACGGGTCTTTGACAATACCTGCACTTATCTCGGCGATGTCGGAACCGACGGAATTGTCCGCACGCCGGAAGGCGTTTACGTCGGCTGCGTTAATCCGGACGGAACCGTGCTGAACGAGCAGGGCGAAATTATCGGCGGCGTGGCTCGCAGCGGCGTGGCGGTCTCTTATGACGGCGAATATTTGGGACAGGTTTCTCCTGACGGTCTGGTTATCGCTTTGTCTCAGCAGCCGGTCGGCTGTGTCGGCACTTACGGTGATGTCTTCAGCAAAAACGGCAGCTATATCGGCCGCGTTTTGGATAAAACTTATGCCTATGATTTGCACGGCAATTTTATGAATGTTGTCGGGCCGAACGGCAAGGTCGCAATCAGCGGCCAGCCTGATGCCCGCCTCTATGCCAATAATCTGGTCGCCAATAACCGCAATGAAATTATCGGCGTTTTGATGGATGAAAAGACGACGCTTCTGACGCCGGAAGGAAAGTTCCTCGGCCGCCTGTTTCCTGACGGGCAGGTTTATAATGAAAAAGGTGTTGCCGTCGGCAAAATCAACGGCGATTTGGCCAGCTTCTACGGTCGTCAGCTCGGTGCCGTCGTCAAAAAAGGGCTGGTTGCCGATTTTAAGGGCAATCCGATTGGTTTGGTAAACCATGACGGGCAGGTTATCAATCGTTTTGGCGAGGTCTTGGGGCATATTGACGCCAAAGGAAGCTTTATTGACGCCAAAGGAGACTATCGCGGCGGTGTTGTGTCCAAGGGCAGCGCTATCGGCTATGATGGTTCTTTCCTCGGTTACGCCGTAACCGACGGTGCGGTTATCAGCATGGAAGGAGCCAAAGTCGGACAGGTAACCTCGGATAACAAGGTGGTTGACTTGAAAAATAAAGTCATCGGCGAAGTCATTCCTGAAAATATCGTGGTTGACATCTGGGGCAATTATAAAGGGCGCGTCAACTCCTTGGGCGATGTTATCGACCTGAAAGATGAAGTTATTTCCGCTGTTTTGCCCGGAGGCTCGACCGATAAGAACCTGAGCCTGCTGCACCGCGGTGCGGTAATTGACTTTGGCGGCAACCTGACCGGGGCCGTTATGCCGGACGGAACCGTCATTGATCGTGAAAACGTTGCCGTCGGCCGAGTTCTCTCCGACGGAAACGTCATCAGCCGGGCCGGCAAACTGATAGGTGAGGTGGTCAACGGCGATATTGTTATTGATAACTCTGATAAAGTTGTGGGCTATGTTAATTTTGATGGTAAAATCAGAGACCGGGACGGCAGTCTGATCGGGCGTATGCTGTCCGGTGATTTAGCCATTGACAACAATGACAATATTATGGGAAAGGTTTACAAAATCGGAGCGACGGTTTTGGGTAATGACGGCAATTACGTCGGCCGTCTGACGGCGGAAGGAACCGTTGTCGATGCCGAAGGAAAATCCATCGGTTACCTGAAGAACAACGGCTCTTATATTGATTTGGATAAGAAGGTGGCGGGCTATGCACTTCAGGAAGTCGCAAAGAACCGGAGGAACTGAATTGAGTTTGCGGATGAACGGATATAACTTTTTGCTGGCCAGATTAATCCGTGGGGCCTGTATTGTCGCGGGCATGCTCTTGCTGAACCTGTCTGTCGCGGCCGCTCAGGAGATTACCGCTGTTGACTTTAACGGCGATTTAATCGGTAAAGTTATTCCCGACGGTAAGGTCGTCAGTTTTGACAACCAGCTGATCGGCAACGTAACCGCCGACAGCTTGATTACCGATTTTGACGGAAACATCATCGGCGGCGTTATTCCGCAGGGTATTGCCATCGGCAACGACAATAAACCGCTCGGTAAAGTAAATAACGACGGCTCCGTTCGTCTGGCTTCGGGAAAGATTATTGCAAAAGTGCTGCCTAACGGCCTGGTTGTTGATGACTTTTTCAACATAACCGGCGCCGTGCTGTTCCCCGGTCTGGTCTATTCTGATGACGGGCGTACCGTCGGCCGCCTGACCGGTGACGGTCTCTATACCAATCTGCAGGGGCAGGAAATCGGTTTCATTTCTCCTGACGGTTATGCTTATCGCCGGGTCGGACAGGAATATGTTCTGGACGGCCGCCTGATTTCCTCCAAAATGGTGGTTTCGCAGTCGGGCGAATTTATCGGCAGTGTGGCTCCCGGCGGCAATGTAACGAATTTTGATGCGGTTACCATCGGTTTTATCAAAGCCAACGGATTTGCCTATAATGAAAATAATCAGATTATCGGAAGTATCGTCCGCTCGGGCTATGCGCTTGACAACAACGGAAAATATCTCGGCTTTGTGACTTATAACGGCGAAGTCGTCAATAAAAATAACGTGGTCGGCCATTTGCAGGCAGACGGTCTGATTGCCGGAGACAACGGGGAATTAATCGGTTATGTGGTTGATTTTGCCGCGACGGCTACCGATTTGAACGGTAAATATCTGGGGCGTATTATGCCGGAAGGCAAACTTGCCCGCAGCCGGGATATAATCGGCTCGGTCGGAGCCCGCGGAATAACTTATGCTGCCGACGGTACCGTAAACGGTAAATTGATACAGGCCGGTCCTGTTTTTGACTATCGCGGCGGTCTCCGCGGTCACGCGCTGAAAAATGCTTCGGTCATTTTGCTGGAAGGAACCCCTGCCGGCTATATTATGGACAACATTGCTTATGAAAATGCCGGTCGGGCTATCGGTGCCACCATGGGAAATCTGCTGGCAATCAATACCGGCAACCAAACTTTGGGCATGGTTGGCATCAGCGGTATGGTCATGGACGGCGAAGAACGCAAATTTATGTCTCCGTTCGGCTATCTCTTTTCGGCTGACGGCAAAACCGGCGGCCGCGGCTTGGCTTTGTCTTCGATTTATAATCTGACCGGAGCGCCGGTTGCCCAGATGACTCCGGCTGGCGGTCTGATCAACAAAAATGCGGCGGCTATCGGCAAATTGACTCAGTCGGGCTTTAATATTGACGAACGTAATCTGGTTATCGGCAAGAATTTGGAAGCCGGCTATGTCGTCGGTCCAGCCGGACAGAGCCTCGGCAATTTGTCCGAGAGCAATCTGGTTTTGAACAATAATCTGGAACCGGTTGCCAAACTTCTGCCGGATAACACGGTTGTTTCCGCAGACAGCAATACATCGGTGAATATGATGCCGGTTGTCGGCCGCGGTTCGGTTAATAATATGGTTCTGGCCTTCAGCGGCAGTCTGATCGGCTACGCCGGCCCTTCCGGGATTGTCCGTGATTTCAACGGGGCGCGTTTGGGCAAAGTGGCGGCTGAAGATATGGTGCTTGATAATATGGGCTCCAGCCTTGGCGGCACTGTCGGCTATGCGCCGGTCATCGATAACAAATGTTCTCTTTTAGGCGTGATAACGCCCCGCGGCGACATTCGCAATTACCGTGAAACGGTCATGGGGCGCCCGCTGCTGAACGGACAGGCTATTTCCGAAAACGGAAGCTATATGGGCTATGCGGTTAAACCCACGGCGGTCATTGACTATAACGGCAATATTATCGGTACCGTGTCGGCCACCGGACAGGTAATGAACTATAACAATGATGTTCTGGGCTGTATCGATAAAAGAGGTTTCCTGAAATCTGACGAAGGAATGTCTCTGGCTCATACGATTGAATATGCCCCTGTTATGAACTTTAACGGAATAATTATCGGCCGCAATATCCTGGACGGACAGATTGTCAATGACCAGAACCAGTTCATCGGCTACACTCAGGCCAACGGAAACGTTAATTCCAAAACCGGTATGCCGATCGGCCACCTGTTTAAATATCGTCATGCTTTCAGCCTGGCCAACAAATATATCGGCCGCATTAATGAAAAAGCTGAAGTGATTGACGGCAGCGGCGCCGTCGTCGGAACCGTCGATTTTGAAGGCAATGTCTCCCGGGAGAACCATAAAATTGGCTATGCTCTGTATGATATGTATGTTTATGACAATGATTTTGAGGCAATCGGCTATATTCTGAAAGACGGTACCGTGCTCTCCTTTATTAACCAAAATCTGGGAACATTGAGCAAAGGCTTTCTGATTAATAAAAACGGCGAAGTTACCGGCCGCGGCAACAGAGATTTTTACATTCGCGACGACAGCAACTTGATTCTCGGCGAATTATACCTGAACGGCGAATTGCGCGATAACAGCGGCAATGTTCTCGGCACGGTCACCAAAAACGGCAGCATCATAGACAAGGACGGGCGCGTCGTGGCCATGGCCAAACCGCTGCAGTATTATGGAGAAATGGTTGCCCGTGAAAAAGTTTATGACCAAAACGGCAACTTAATCGGCTATGTTAACGCCGATGGTTCGGTAACCGACGAAAACGGAAATATTATCGGCTACGTCCAGAACGGCAAAGTCGTAGATAAATCCGGCAAGCTGTTGGGTGAGCTGGCCAGTGAGAAAGTGGCTTACGACAAAGACGGCAATATCATCGGTAAAGTTCTGCCGGACGGAACGGTAGTGGATGCCAACGGCAAAGTGATTGGCAAAGTCGGAGCCAACGGTGAAATTACCGATGCAAACGGTAATTTGATCGGTTCTATTAAAGGGCCGGGCAGCGGCGATAATCTTGCCTATGATGCAAACGGCAATGTCCTCGGACGGATTTTGCCCGACGGTTCGGTTATCGACGGCAACGGTAACGTTATCGGGCATGTTAATGCCAAAGGAGAAATCGTTGACAACAGCGGAAAGGTGATAGGCGTTTCCGGAAAAGAAATGCTGGCTTATGATGCTGACGGAAATGTTATCGGCCGCTTGTTGCCGGATGGTTCTGTTGTTGATTTGAACGGTAATGTTGTCGGCCATGTCAATGAAAACGGCGAGGTTGTAGATGCCGACGGTAATGTCATCGGCAGCGCCAGCACGGCCAATCTGGCTTTTGATGAAAACGGAAAAGTTATCGGACAGGTGTTGGCCGACGGAACCGTCGTTGACGCCAACGGCAAGGTAATCGGCAGGGTTAATGCTAAAGGTGAAGTTGTTGACAACTCCGGGAATGTCGTCGGTAAAGCAAATATTGACAGCTTGGCGTTTGACAAGGACGGACGCGTCATTGGCCGCGTTAATGCCAACGGCGATGTGGTTGACAAAGACGGCAAGGTAATAGGCCGCGTTAATGAAAATGGTGAAGTCGTCAGTGCTGACGGCAAAGTCATCGGCTATGCCAAAAAGCCGTCCTGGTACAAACGTCCCGGAGCTTTGCCTGAAATCGGTCTTTCGCCGGAAGAACGCGAAATAACCGAAAAATATCGCAAGTCTTTAGGCATTGCCCTGACGCCGGACGGTGAATATCTTGGTGAAATTATGGAAGACGGTCGCGTCGTTAACAAGGCCGGAGAAGTTGTCGGCCACCGTATGCCTGACGGTTTGATTATTGATGACGAAGGCGCCCTGGTAGGTATTGAGGAGAGTGAAAAGCCGGCCGCAGGTGAAATGTTTATTCCCGCCGGAACCTTCGGCAAAGGCGGTGCTTACGGCACCGGAACCGGACCGGGTGCAAATCTTGGTCCCGGCGGCGGCTTTGGCCCCGGTGAACGGTATGATCCCCAGCGAGCCGCTGCGCTTGATGCCGCGCAGCAGGAACGCCGCAGCAATATGCAGGTCGGCAAAATCAGCAGCAACATCAGTCCGGATGCTTTCGACGGTATGCAGAAAAACTGGGATGAGCAGGGCATTAAAAAGGCCATTTCCTCCTGGAGGGTTGACTTAAGTGAAATGATTTTCGCCGATAAGCCGATTCCCGCGGTTATTGCCCGTTCGATTGACAGTAACAATCCGACCCCGGTAACCGCCTATGTTGAACGTAATATTTACGCCGAGGAAGGACGTAAAATCATTATTCCTGCCGGCAGCCGTATTATGGGAACTCTCGGCGGCCTGACCGGAACCTCGGAAACCACGTCACAGTCGGCGAAAGTTCAAATTTCTTGGGAACGCCTGATTCGTCCGGACGGTTCGCTGTTTGTCTTCAGCGGTGTCACCGGCGATGCGCAGGGCCGCGGCGGTGCTTTGGGCTATCTTGACCAGCAGCTGTTTAAGAAATATACGTTGCCGATTATGACCACGGCTTTGACCAGCTATACTTCCTATATGATGGCCGATGACGAGAATACCGACAGCGGCAGCGTTAACGAAACGCCGAAACAGCAGGCTGCCAATGATGCCCGCCAGAACTTCCTGAATCAGATGAACCAGGTCTTTGAGCAGATTTTGTCGGATAAAACCAATATTCGCCCGCTGACTTATGTTCCCGCCGGCACCCGCATCATTGTTTATCCGAACGTTGATCTCTGGATGCGCACCCGTGAACGCAATCCGCAGGAATTGGGCGGTCAGGGCAAGAAAGACGTCTTTATTGATGACCCGCAGACCACCGGTAAGCGTGAGCTTGAAAAGAACCGCCGCAGCCTCGGCAAGACCGAGACTGCTCCGACCGGTGCCGGCAGCGTTGTTTATGAATCTCAGGATATAGACGTTGAAGCCGCCGGCGGAACGCCTACATTGATTGATGACAGCAAGCCGTCTAATTCCGGCAAGAAAACCAATAATCCGCCGCCGCTGATTTCCAGCCCGGCCGCCGGGGCAACCCCGCCGCCTCCGCCGTCTTTCGCCACATCCCCCACTCCGGGAGCGGCAACCGCAGGCAGCAACACCGGCACCAGCAATAATACCAATAACAGCGTTCCGCAGCTGTTCTAAGGAGTTTAAACAATGAGTTTTAAGGTTCTGGAATCTGTTCTTCGTCCCTTGGCTTACTGGTATAACCAGGAAAACATCGAGGAAGTTGCCGTCAACCGCTCTGGGCAGGTTTGGCTGCGCCTGCGCGGCAAACGCGCTTATCCCTGGGTGATGTATAAAGATGAAAAACTTACTAAAGAATATCTGACGGATTTGCTTTATATTATTGCCAATACCTATGAACTTCCCTTTGACCCGGTACAGGGAACGCCGGTGGTTTATGCCACCATCCCCGGCGACCACCGTTTTTCTGCCGTCAGCGGGCGTAACGTTATGTATGACCAGGATGACCTGACCGGCGGTGTCGCTCTGACAATCCGTGTCCACAGCGACGATGTTGCTTTCGGGTTGCAGGACTATGGCCTGAAACAAGGCGAAAGCCTGCATAAGGTTAATCCTCTGAAAGATATTCAGGACCCCGAAGATCCCTATGAGCGTCTGCTGTTGAGCATTAAACGCGGGGACCATATTCTCGTTTCCGGCGCTACGGCAACCGGTAAAACCACGTTCTTAAACAACCTGCTTAAGATTTTGGATATCCATAAGCGGATTATCACAATTGAAGATACGCGCGAATTGCTGGTGCCGCATCCGAACCGTGTTCATATTGTTATGTCCCGTACCGAGCAGACTAACGAGTTCGACTATTCGAAAATTATCGACCTGGTGGTTCGTTTTACGCCCGATGCCATCATCGGCGGCGAGATTTCCACCAATAACGCCGGCGCATTGTGGGAGCTGATGGGATCCGGTCACGATAACTGCCTGGCCACCATCCATGCCGAAAGTTCGGAAGCAGCCTATGAAGCTTTTGTTGACCGTATTCTGCACAGCTATCCGACAATTGACCGTGAAAAAACCATTAAGGAAATGCACCGCAAACTCCGTGTTGTCCAAATCAACCGCGACGGCAACCTGCGTGCGGTAACCGAAGTAACATAAATAAAAAAGCCCCTTTGAAAGGGGCTTTTTTTTATTGCAGCGGCGGAATGTTCAGCTGGGCAATGTCTCCGGGACGGATTTTTACATTTGAATAGCGCATGTTTCCTGTCTCAATAACAAATCGCTGACGGCTGGTCAGCTGGGACGCCAAATCATAGAAATCACGTCCGCTGAGCTCCTGCCGTTGAGGATTCATAATATATAAAACACAACCCTGCGTCCGTTCGGCCACGCCGCAACGGGCACGTCCCCGCGGCACTTCCGGGTTAATCACGACGCCTTGCAAACCGTCGCGGACAATCGTTTGCTGCGTAAAGAACAGTTTGGCAAACATAAAGCCGACGACAAAAACCATTGCCGCAATAATCGACATGCCTTTCATGGTGAACATATTGTTTTGCATCAGTTGTTCTTTAAACGGCAGTTTTTGCGGGGTAATGTCGCTTTCGTCGATAAACTGCGGCTGATAGCCTTCCTGCTGATTGTAAACGTTGCTTTCCTGATTGAGCGCCGGCAGATTGGCATTGCCGTCCAGAATATCGTCAATATTATAATCGCTGCGTCCCTGATTGCTTAAAAAGCCTCCCTGCGGCTCGCTGCCGTGCATCTGCATGCCCGGAGCCTGCGGAGCCGACGGATTCGGTTGTCCGATATATCTTTTGATCGGGCGCTTGACTTTTTTAAGTCTGCGTGTCGGGTCAAAATTCTGCGGTTGGTTCGGAGTATTGGGATTCATGTCTGTCATGGGAAATCCTTACCTGTTATTTTGTAATGTTTTGTTTGTTTTCAAGGTTCTGATAATACGCGGAACCATAAAGACGACAGTCTCTGATTTCGGCGATTTTTTATCAAATATCTGATTGGGAATGCCGATAATCATAAAGTTTTCACCAATGCGGCTGCGAACGTTGAATTGTGTTATCTGACCGTTGGTCGCCTCCAGAGTAATGTCTGAAAAAATCCGGTTGTTATGTTCTAACGAAGCCTTGGCCAAAACCGACAATCCGGTCTCCAGAGAATCTCTGGCGCTGCATTTGCCGATATCAAAGCGGGCAAACCACAAATTCGGAACCACGAATTTTCCTTCTGCAACCGGGATAACCATTGCCTGTTGCCCCAAAAAACTGCGCAGGGTTGAAATGTTCAGGTCGTTTGACGTGGTCAGCGCGCGCCCGATAACGCCGGTCTTAGTGGTTTTAATAGTGCCGAAATCAAAGGTTTTCAACAAGTCTTGCCACTCAATGTCATCATCGGCACTGTAAGGGTAAATGCGGAAAACGTTAACGTCAAAGGCAATCAGTGTCGGATTGTCTTCAAAATAGGCCACCAGTTTGTTAATCTTATTGCGCAGTTCGAAATCGGCTTCAAATGTCACCGAGTAATCGGCCCAGTCCGTCGTCACGTCGGTAATGCCCGATCCGCGCAAAACGTCCAGCAAAGCCAGCAGGATAGGGCGTGATTTCGGTACATACAGGCTGAAATTAGCTTTACGGCTGATGGTCAGTGTTTTGGTTTCGGCGTTATAGGCATAATAAATTTCGGCGGCATCGGCAATCATTCCGATAACTTCCGACAGTTCGCCGCGCAGATTTTCCGCCGAAATGCTGGCATAGGGTGCATCTTTTGCCACCAGTTTGATGCCTGCTTCCTTGGTCAGCTTATACATGGCTTTTTCCGCCGGCATGGTTGCAAAGGTAAAGCCCGTCACCTCAAATCGGGGCAGCATGTCATTCTTGCCGTTGCGAACCATATTGAACGCCTTAACGTTATAGGGAATGGTCGTAATCATTTCCTGTGTGTTCCAGTTGACGTAACAGCGCAGCGGAGACTCCAAATCCAATGAACTGGCGCCTTTCGGAGTGCGTATCATGTTCGGATCTTGCGGCAGAATGGTTTCCGAGGCAATCTTTTCATCCAGTGTCAGTTCGCGCGGCTTCTCTTTGGGAGCGCAGGCCGCGATAATTCCGACTGCCATTAATAACCAACCTAAACGGCTTTTTTCAAACCAGTTCTTCATTATTCTTCCGTACCTTCGTTTTTGGGCGGAACTGCCTGGCCGCCCTCCGGATTAACCGGTTTCTTTATTTTAATTACTTTTTTCAGTTCTTTGTTGGCCTGGTCCTGAGCCATAAGTTTGTCCATCAGCTGATCCATGTTCATTCCCGCGCCGAGAGTCGGGTCGTCAGCCACGGTGGTTACTGCACCCAAAGCCTCTTTCATCTTTTCAATTTCCGAAGCGTCTTCTTTAATCATCTCCGGGGATGAATTGTTGCGCAGTTCTTCCTGATATTCGCTCAGCGTCTTTTTCAATTCGTTCAGGCCGCCGGCAATTTTCTTTTCCACATAAGGATATAGTTCCTTATGTTGCAGAATATAATCGCCGGTATCGCTGATTTCCTCCAAAACATCCAAAATATATCCGTAAAAAGGATATTCTTCCATGGCAATATTGCCCATTCGCACGCAACGCGCCGCAATCCGGGAAATTGTCCGGTCATAATAGTCTTTGAGCAGAATATAATTGTCCAGATACCAGAGGCTTTCCTTGCTGGCTCCGCCCTGAGCCTGCGGCTGGGACATGCCGGGATGAGGCTGTTGTACCGTTTGAGGCCGGGCAGCCGCCGGTTGCGGAGCCGCATTCGGCATCGCCGCGGCCGGATTGGCCTGCGGTTTCGGTTGCGCCGGCTGCTGTTGAGCCGGAGCCTGCGGATTAACCGGATTTTGTTCCGTCAAATTATTTGGTTCCATATCAGCTCCTTAACTGTCTTTTCAATTTAATTTAGCCGCCGGGGTTTGTAAATTGTTTTCTCACAGCTTTACCCAATTATATGGTTCCCTGCGGCTTATAAGGTTCATTTGGGGCTTCTCCGGTCTCTAAATCGGCCAAACCGGGCCCGTCGCCGATGTCTTCGGGAATTTTAAATGTTTCTTCCTCCTTGGCGGTTTCAAGATTGTCATAAACATTATCCTGAAAATAAACTTCCCCGCTGTACATCGAGCTTAGTGAGGTCGTTTCGGTTTCCGCCGGTGTTTGCAAAGCTGTTTCGGGGCGATAGGGATCGTCTGTCGGAGTTGTTTCCGCACTTTCTGTTTGCTGCGGGAATTCGGCTGTGCTGCCGTCATCTTCGGGAACTTCTTCATATTCCCATTCCCAGTCGCTTCCTTCGCCGCTTTCGGCCTGATATGTTTCTTCACCCTCGGGAATTTCAACATATTCCCACTCACCGTCGCCGTTTCCTGCCTCGGCTTCTTCTTCCGGAACCTCGACATACTCCCAGTCTTCGTCGGCGCCGGCCTCGTCTTCGGGAATTTCGACATATTCCCAGCCTTCATCCTCACTTTGGGTTTGAATGGCAGAACCGGCATCTGCGGCAGAAGTTCCTTCGTCTTCGGAAACTTCTTCATAGTCCCATTCCCAATCCTGAGCCTCATTGCTTTCAGTGTCCGGGCCTGTCGGAACTGCTGCGGAGCTGTTCGCCGGTTGTGCCGTTTCGGCTGTGTTGCCGTCATCTTCGGAAACTTCTTCATACTCCCATTCCCAGTCGCCTTCCGCCGTATTTCCATCAGCACTTTCGGCAACGCTTTCTTCATCGGGAACCGCAGCATATTCCCAGCCTTCGTCGGCATTTTCTGCCGGAGCTTCGTCGGTTGCGGCGGTATCCGGCTCGGCAATGTTTTCTTCATCGGGAACCGCAGCATATTCCCAGCCTTCGTCGGCATTTTCTGCCGGAGCTTCGTCGGTTGCGGCGGTATCCGGCTCGGCCGTGGTTTCTTCTTCGGGAACCGCAGCATATTCCCAGCCTTCGTCGGCATTTTCTGCCGGAGCTTCGGTGGTTACGGCGGTATCCGGCTCGGCCGCGGTTTCCTCAGGAGAAACTGTGTCTTCGCTAAGCGGAGAATTTTGTATCGGCTTGCTAATATCTTCCGTTTCCGCCGAAGAGGTATCGGCCTCAATGCCCCAGTCGGTGGCAATTTCCTCACTCGGTAAATCTACCGGTTCGGCAGGAATATTTTCTGCCGGAAATTCTTCCGTTGTCGTATGATATCCCCAGTCGTCATTGTCCGCAAGAACCGCGGAAGACTGTTCCTCAGAGGCCGGTTCTTCCGTTTGAGCGGTTTGCTCCGGCTGAAGTTGGGACAAAATTTCTTCTGCCGGAACTTCGACATACTCCCATTGGTCTTCATCGGCGGCAGTATCTTCGGAAGCCGGAGAGAGTTCTGCGGTTTTTTCCGGTTCGGCCGCGGCAGACGGTACATCATTGTCAAACAGTGAGAAATCCAGACCGCCGTTTGATGCCTCTTGCTTCTCAGGGAAAGGAAAATCATTTGCTGCTTTTTCTGCGGGATCTTCTTCTTTTTGATTCTTTTTACCGCTCAGATTACTGACTTTGTCTGTCAGTGTGCTGACCTTATCAAACAGGGAAGAGGCCAGACTGTCCAGAGACAAACCTTCACTGTTTTTCTTTTTTTTCTTCTTCTTTTTTTTCTTTTTTTGTACGGCAATTTCTTCACCGCCGGCAATAATTTCAGTATCATCGTTGTCTTCGGTATCGTCGCCGAAAATTTCTCTGCTGATATCGGTGGTCTGAATAACCGGAGCAGCCGGCGCTGCGTTTATTTCTTCATCAGGCAAGGGCCGCAGCGGCTCAGCCCGGGGAACCGGCGAAACATGGTAATCTTCCGGCACAGCCTGCGCCGCCGGAGCCGTATAGACAACGGGATGAGCCTGCAGAAATTTCAGGTTTTCTTTCTGCATTTCTTTGATGGCTGTAATAATCGACTGTGTCGAAAGCTGCTGGCTTTCTTTCAGAGCCAGCGTAATGATAGATGACAACTCGCTGGTTTGGGTTTTAGCCATTTCTCTGAACAGTTCCGACTGAATTTTGACAATGCCGTTCAGCATCTCATCCACCGGCGGAAAGGTTGCTGCGGTGTTTATCTGAATATTGTTGGCATTGTTGTTTGAACTTGAAGCATTGGCAGCCGTGTTGTTCTGAACCAGCATTTGCGCCAGCCGGTTTTGAGCCTCGATATTGGCCTTGTTGTTCTGAGCCATGATCTCTGCCAGTTTGTTTTGCGACGAAACAATAGCCTGTGTAACCGCTTCGGAATCTTTTTTACGAATATCGTCGTTGGCGGCAATAGCTTCTTTGAGCGCCGAGGCGATTTCTTTGGCAAAGGACGCATCAGCCGTAAACGTCGAACTTATCGGCTGGAAAACGGTTTTGGCCGGAGAGGCCTGTCCGGTTTGCTGTGCCTGTTGTTGGGCTTGTAGTTGCGCCTGTGCCTGAGCCAAAGCCTGCGCCTGGGCTTGTATCTGTGCCTGAGCGGCGGCGGCCGCTTCTTTCGCTGCCTGTGCAGCCTGAACGGCTATCTTGGCCTGAGCTTCTGCCGCAGCCCGGGCCGCGGCTTCTGCGGCTGCCTGAGCCGCAATCTGTGCCGTTTCGGCCTGAGTATCCGCAGAGGGAGTGTGATGCTGGTTATTTGCTTCAGCCAAAGCCGTTGCCAGAATTTTGGCCCGGGTCTCTTCTTCATAATCAGCCTGCGGTGCTGCATCGGGCGTACTGCGAACCAAACCGTTTTTTTCTTCCAGCTCGTCAACATACTGCTGCAAAACGGCTCCGCCCGGCAGCGAACTGAACATGCCGCGGATTTCTGCTGGCTGTTCCAATATCATTTGGTTGAAGGCTTGTTTTCTTTCGTCGGTAAAAATATGCAGCTGCCGGAAGATGTTTAAAAAGCGCTGCGCAATAATAACCGGGTCATCCTCTGTCCCGATTTTATTGTAGTTCTTTTTTGTTTTTCCGGCCGTTTCTATCAATTTTTTACCCGAATCTGTCTCTCATCAGTTTAAAATCTATCCATATTACCGATTTTACTTCTGATGTTGTAAATTTCAGGTTAATAAAACGGGGCGGAAACGGCAGAAATCAAAAAAAACTCCGCCGCAGCGGAGTTTTTTCTTAAAGGTAGATTGCAACCACTTTATGAAGGCTGTTCAAATCGTCGTTGCTGATTTCAATCCGTTCGTCCGGATTCCATCTCAAGCCGTAAAGCTGTCCGTTTTCATCTTCGCGGATACTGACGATTTTGGCTTCTTTTTCATTGCTGTAATAAACGGCAATGTCTCCGACGCTGACAACATCCTGCGGATCGACAAACAAAATTGAACGTGTCGGCAACAGGCTTCCGAGGCGGCGGGTGCAGAGATTAACGGCATAAGCGTCTTTTTTGTTGTATAACTGCGGCGGACGCTGAACTTTTTTGGTCTCCTGACTGAATTCAATGATAACGTCGCCGTCTTTTCCGGCCACGCCGTAAACTGAAATTTTAACGCCGTCCTGATTGGAATTTCCGAAAGCGGAAATTGCTCCGCGCGGGGTGGACAACAGCTTGTATTTAGCATCGTTGCGCTGAATAATCTCTTCCAGCATGCCTTTGTCTTCCAGAGCTTTAATCTGCTCTTTCAACTCTTCCGGAGCCATATTGATGGCCTTGGCAATATTTTTAAATTCTTTGTCGGAAACTTCACGCTGGCCCATTTCAATACGGTGGTAAACTGAAAGGGTCATATCGGCGCTTTCGGCAACTTCAATCAGCGTCAGGTTCTTTTCGTTGCGGATCTGACGCAAACCGGCACCCAAAGTTTTCAAACCGCTTTTTTCGTTGATTTTGTTTCTTCTCTCCTGTTCGCGCCTCCAGGATTGGACGACTTCCTGCTGGGAATTCTGTTCATTAACAAATAAATCCTGCAGCGGGCAGTCCAGAAATTCAGCAACACGAACCAGCTGCTCCTGGTCCACGCGGCGGTAACCCTTTTCAATTTTAGAGATTGCAGAAAGGCTGACGGACAAATGATCGGCAAGTTCCTGCATCGAGCGTCCGCGAAGTCTTCTGTACATTCTGATTTGGTTCGGGAAAATAATTTCTTCCATTTGAGTCCACCTTTTATTGTAATAAACACAACTTCATAATTTGTTTGTATCATAAATATAAGCGTTATATTAATCAAGAAAATAGTACAAAAAAAGACAATTTGTGTACAAATATAACTGTAAAGCCGGGAATTTCTTCCCGGCTTTAATCAAGACGGCTGCCGCCTTATTTTCCGAATTCGGCCATCGGCTGGTCTTTTCCGTAAGTGGCGACTTGTTCTCTGAAAAGCTGCATATCCGCTTCGCTCATCATAATTTCGTCTGCCGGAACAGACCGGTTGAATTTGCCGTTGCTGTCCATTGAGCGGGTGTGTGCCGAATTATAGTTTTTGGCAAAGGCATAGTTGTTTTTAACGCTCTTGGCATCAACCGTGCCATCCTTGTTCAGACGGTAATTTGATTTTTTGTTGATGATGCCGTCGGACGCATAGCTTTCGGCTTTGCCGTTTTTGCCGATGTGGGTGTAAGTCAGCATATCACGCTTGTCACCCTTGGTCATCTCAAAGATGCTGGTCGAGCCGTCGGCATTGGTCTGCTTAACCCTGAAGACTTCGCGTCCCTGGTCATCCAGCGTACGGCTGACTTCGCGGTCTTTGAATTCGCGGTTCATATCTGCCCCGGGAACACCGCCCATACGTTCCTGCATCATCTGGTTCATAATCGCCTTATCGACATCGTCATTGGACATACCGCTGCCGCTGCGGATTGCATGAATGGCCACTTCGTTGCGGGTGCCGTCACGGTTCAGCAATGTCTTCCCGGCAGCGGTATTCATTCTTGTTTCCTCGCGAATAAGGTTTCCGTCTTTGTCATAAGTCTTCTTGTTCTGAATGAACTTGTCATTGTTAACGGAGGTTGCCTTATTGCCGCGCAGGCTCTGTTTTGCCCGTGTAACCGTTCTGGTGCCGTCCGGAGCAACTTGCAGCGTATCGGTAACCTTGCGGCCGTACCAGGTACGGTGTTGCAAAGTTTTGTTGCCGTCGGCATCGGTTACCGTTCGGTCATCGTTTTCAATTTTTTTAGCTCGGCGGTTTACTTTATATGAGTTATAAGCTTCCCGCCCGCGGTCAAGAGCCATGCCGCCGACTTTACGGGTTGCTTTGCCCGCTGTTTTGAGCCCTCCGATTGCCGCGGTGTTTGCCGTGGATGCGGCCAAACCGCCGACTTTCGAACCGATGTCTTTGACGCCGATGCTCTTGGCGAAACTTCCGGCAAAGGAATTGGCTTCACCCAGAACCGCCCAGCCGAGAATCATATAGAAAACGAGTTTCAGGAATGTGGTTCCCCACCATGCCAGATTGCTCAGAATAACCTTGTAACCGCTTCGGGTTCCGACATCAGACATCGCTCCGCCGCTCTCAACCCCTGCTTTTGATAAAACATCCATCAGACCGTTGGTCAGAATAAAGATAATCAGCGACAGGAAAATAAAGTTAAACATACAGTTAAGGAACGTATCCCACACTTTGCCCACATATTTTTGCGTTGATTTGAAAGCGTAAGCCCCGATTGCCGCCGGCAGCAGCGCCGTCGCCACCGTCAGCTGCAAAACCGAGTCAATCAGCAGGAACGGATAGATAATCAGCAGCAGAATTGCGGCAATCCACAACACAAGACCGACAATCAGATAGCCCAGATGCGGGAAGAGGGCAAGGCCGTGCCATGATTCGACATACAAAGCGACGCAAATGGATGTCGAGCCCAAAGCCATAACATCAAGAATTTTATCCTGAATGGTCTTAATTGTGCACAAAATGCTGACACCCATACTGGCCGGAAGGCCTGCACCTTTTTCTTCGGTTAAAATATCAAACGTGGATCCGTCGCAGGTTTCGCCGTTCGCACCTTCAGTCGCAATTTGCGCCAGTTTAAACCCGGTATTGAATATCGGTTCCATCGCCAGCCGGAAAAAGTCTGCCGAATTGAGACGCAGCAGCGTGACGACAATCAGCACCAGAAACGCTTTGTTCAAAATTGTTTTAACCAGAATACTCGGATTCTTTTGCTCCATGGAGGAAATAAACTGCATAACCGTAATGCCGAGCCAGAGAGCAAAGCCGACGCAAACCAGCATGATAACGCCGTCTGCCAGTGCATTGTATGATTTTTTCGCAACCGAGCTGGCGGTATTAAACAAAACACCGAAAATATCACAGAAAATACATGTCTTGAAACTGCTGCGATAACTTTCGACATTACATTCGCGATCGCCTTTATCTGCGGATTCGGTAGATACCGCGCCGGTATATTCATTTAAATAAGCCGGGCGGGACGCTTGCCCGAGCCGGACGGAAGCCGACGGATATTCGTCTTCTTCACAGGCGCGTTTGCCGGTAACTTTTTGTGAGGCTTCTTCCAAAGATGAGCCGTTTTCCATTTCTTTTCGAATAGCTAACGATTCGAGCGCTAATTTTTCATCTTTGGCCGCGCGTTTGGCATAAGGGGTTTTATCTGCATATCCCGAATACATGACCTCGGCATAGCTTGCATAATAAGCGGAAATAATCGTTTCGTCGGAAGCCGTTTCAAAGGTTTCGGGAGCAATTGCTCTTTGAACCGCCTGAAAATTGTTTCTCATCGGGCCTGCACCGGCAACCGCACCGGCTAAAATAATCATATCCATTTCGGGAGAGCGGTTAAGCAAACTTCCCATGCCGGCATTTTTCAAAACACTTTTGCCGTAGCTTAAATAGTGATTTTCAATATATTCTCTTTGTGAAGTTCCGAAAGAACTGTCTTGGGAGGCTAAGGCCTGCCATTTCTGCGAAAATTGCGTAGCCGGCGGATTGCAGGCGGCGTTAATGGTGCTTTGCAATGAGCCGCCTATTTCCAGTGCCTTATATTTACTGGGATCATTCTTCTGCAAATGTTGCAAATAACTGGCCATTGTTGAATTATTCCATTTTGAGGAATCCCGGTAGCAGACCATTTGCGAAACGCCATAAGAACAGCCGCCTTTATCATCTGCCCAGCATTTGTTGAAAGCGCCGGCATCGCCTCCGGATTCACCCTGTTGGTGAAAAGCGGACAGATTATCTGCCGGAAGCAGTTTGCCGCATTTGCCTAAACTGGCTTCCGCCGTCACCATTTGCGGATCCGGATCGTTTTCGATAACCGGTGCTTCCGGAACCGGAACGTTGCCGTCGCACAAAGCATCTGCCGAAGCGCAGGCGGGAGACAAAATCTTACCTTTTCCCGTGCCGCCGTCACGCAGTTCAATATGCAGGTGAGCGCCATATGCGCCGTGTTTGGTCGTGCCGTCCGAACAACCGGTGGTTCCGACGTAGCCGATGGTCGTTCCTTTGGCGATTTTTTCTTTGGTTCCTGCAATTTTTTTTGTTTTGTCGGCAAATTTTTGCAGATGCATATATGTTGTTGTATATTGTCCGCCGCCGGCTTTTTCATGCTGCATAATAACAGTATTGCCGCCGCCGCCGTAACAGGAGCTGATTGATAAAATAACTCCGTTGGCCGCTGCGGTAACCGGAGTCCCTTCCGGTACGGCGACATCCATCCCCTGATGTTCACGATAACATTTGCCGTCGGGATATTTTACTTTTGTGCTGTATGAACTGTTGCAACTGGTAGAACGGTGGCAGGCTTCTTCGGAAATTCGTCCGACGGAGTTGAGAGAACCTTTGGTTTCAACCGGAACAGTATTCAGACAGCCTTTTTGCATTTCTTCAATTCGGCTGTTGGGATAAAGCTTCCTTGAAGCTGCGGCACCGTCAATTTTACAGGGATGAAATTGAACGGCGCAGGTATTAGACACGTCTGCGGCCCGAGCGGAGGAGATGCCGGCCGTATTCAAGCCCAGCCATAAAACGGCGGCAAATGCCAATCCGGCTTGTCTGGTCAATTTAGATATGTTAGTCATCATCTCCATAATAACACCTGCTTAATTCGGCTTATTGTTGTCTTTCGGGCTGTCGCCTTCTTTCTTGCCCTCATTGTCTTTTTTGTCTGCGTCTTTATTGTCTTTGTTGGCATCTTTGCCGCCGTTTACCCGGTTTTTGACAAAGTTGACGGCCCCGCCGGCAACGGCTCCGGCAGCCCGTGTCGCCTGATGAGTGACAACGCCGCCGGCAAAAGACGCGGCCTGAGTGACCTTGTTTTTTACAAAGGCGGTCATCTGGGTTGCTTTCATGTGCATCGGAGAGGCATCACCGAATGTGCTGTCGTTAAAGAATTTTCCGACATAACCGGTAACCGTGGCGCCGATCATTTTAATGCTGTAAACATAAGCAAACATAATCAGGATAAAGTTTGCGCCTGAAATGGAAAAGGTGTTGGAAACCCATTCCGCATCGCCGGCCTTGATTTTGGCATAGAAAGTCGTCAAATCGCCTAATGACACGCTTATCAGCGATAATGCATAAGAAGTGGTCAAAGCTAGGAAAGTAAACAAAGCTGCCGAACGGAAAATAATGCTCATGCACGATGTAAACTTGCCTGATGTCGGCCCGAACGGCCAGAGACCGATAACAATCGGCAGTGCCATAATGCAGAATCCGATTTTGAAACAAACGTCAAGCAGATAGTAACCGATACCTAAAGTCAGCATAAAACCGCAGAACCAGATAGCGGCACCGCACAGCCAAATCCAGAGGTCAGGAATACGGATAGTGACGTTAACACCGAATAATCCGCCGGTATATTCCAACATGCCTGCATTAAAAGAGTGGCAGGTGAGGGCATGTCCGATAACCAGATTGGTGGAAACCGTCTTGTCGATTCCCTCGGTTAAAGCCATAATTTTGTTAATAACTACCGGAGAAATAATTTCTGTACCGTTATAGGTAAAGTTTGAGGTCAAAGCAACTTTGATTATTCCCTGATTTGCCGCCTGTAATAATCCCAGCCCGTAGTCGGCACCGGCCAGCAGCAAAGGATTGACGAACAGGTCAACAATGGCGCCGATACCCACGTTAATTACGATATAGGCGGCGGCAACCTTGAACATGAAGATCAGCAGTGTGTTGAGAATGCTCATCGGTTCTTGGTTGGTAAAAGCCGAGACCAGCTTCAGGGCAAATGCGGCCAGCCACAACATTGATCCGATAACCAACACCTTGCTTCCAGCTTCTCTGGTTAAATCATAAACTTTACCGCAGGCATTCATAAACGTCGTAATCAGCGTCATGATAATTTTGCAGGAATAACAGGTGGACTGATACATCTTCTGCATGTCGGGAATACTGCAAGCCGAATTGTCCCCGCGTTTTACCGTTATGCCGTCCTCTTCGGTTGTGTTTTTCCCTGTTTCATCAGTCTTAACCGTATAAGAAGAAAATCCGGCTGTTGTTGTAACAACGGTACTGGTATCCGTACCCTTTTCTACAGGTTTCTGTTTTTCTCCAAATAAAGGTTTTTTCACATCTTCAGGCTTTTTACATGTATAAGATAATGTTGATGAAGAATATGAACCTCCCGTCCCTTGAACTGACATACTGTAGCTGGAGTAGCATTCCATACCTTCCGGACATCCTCGCGGATATTCGCTGCCGCAAGGTTGATATTCTCCGGCTGCAACGGCACGCTTATGCTCAGCTAATTCTTCGGCACGTGCAAACTCTAATTCCGTGTTTAATTTTTCATATTCCGCTTTTAAGCTGTCGTATTCATTTTTAAAACTGGGGTTTTGAGCAATAATTTTATCAAATCTTTGGTTATATTCGTCAACAGTTTCCTGTTTCCATCCCCAGTCAAAAGATTGAGTTGGAAATACATTTGTATCTACTTTTTCACCATTATCTTCTCTTTGTTCTAAGTGTTTTGCTAATTTTTCGCAAAAATTTTTTAATTTTGTTGTGGCTGCATTAACTTCATTAACCTTTTGCTGCGTTTTTTGAGTGTCCAAAGGCTCAAAAGCTTTTTCTCCTTTGGAACGGCCTTGATAAGCAGAGCCGCATGTTTCTTCAGTAAAATTTATCGTCCAAGCATTAACCGGGCGGATAACGCTAAGGGAAAGAAATCCTGCCAGAAAGAAGTTAAAAATATGTTTGAGGAGTTTATCAGTCATTTTTACCTCCCCCGCAAACTGTTCATTTTGTTTTTGAACGAAGCGACTTTGGCTTTTCCGTTCTGAACTTTTTCAATAATTTTGCGTCCGGCGGCGACCTTGCTGACGGCGGCAACTGCACCGGCGGTAAAGATACTGCCCAGAACTTTGGCTGCACCGATAATAACTGCTTTGGCTTTGGCGTTAAAGCTGCCTTTTGAGCTGCCGCCGACCAGAGAATCGGTTACCTGCTGCGCCAGCTGAACGGAAGAAGCAATCAGAAAACCGATCATCAGCAGGCACATGAACGGAATGCTGAATTCTTTGAAATCTTTATCCGTGCCATTTTCAAAAATGTCGGCATTGTCGATGATAATTTGCTCCAAAGCCAGCATGGCAATTGCAATCATAATTGCCATAAACATCATAAATGCGGCAGAATTCAAAATGGTGACAAAGCCTTGCGACAGCCATTTTTTAGTTGGTCCGAAAGGATATCCCATAATCAAAATCGGCAGCATAACCACCATAATCGTGAATCTGAAAATAGTGTCAACCAGATAAAAAACAAATCCGAGTTTGACGAAAGTAAAGCAGGCGATAATCATCAATCCGATAACCGTGGCCATAAAACCCGGAGCTTTCAAAACCTTATAAGCCATTGCCAGTCCCAGATTCATCCGGTCATTCATGGCACAGACCATGCATTTCATCATCTCTTTCGGCGATTCGGGGAAACCGCTCAAATCGGCATTGGCAACAGCGTCGGACAATTTGCAGATAATGGATTTGCCTGCGGTAAAATTAAATCCGAAAACTTTTATGGAATTGGCCTTGCTGTCGCTGAGCGAGGCGTGAGCCAGCAATTCGCTTGAAAATTCCAGAAACGCGTTATAAACCGGAAAAATAATGTCATTCATGAAGAACAGCAGCTGCTGTGGAGATGATGCCACATAACCGCAGGCAAAACAAAGGAAGAATTTTCGGGCAATTTCGGTCCAGGTCTCTCCGATGTTTTCTTCGGTAAACGAACTGACATGTTTCAGCAGGCGGATAGAAAGCCAAACCGCAAAGGCAACCATCATGAAAGTCAGGGCGCCGGAAGTAATCTTGTTATAGGTTCCCATCGCCACTTTGCCCATGTTGTCATAAAGCAGTTCAATGATAGTATCCTGCCAGCATGTTGCCTGATCTTGTGCGATGCTCTGTTCATTAACGTCCCCTTTTACGGCTGCCCGCGATGTATCCGGGTTTTTATCGTCACTGGCACAGGCGGTAAGCATGAACATAGAGACTGCAACCACCAGCAGCAGTTTCAAAACTCGTCCTATGTCAATACTTTTCCACATTGTCGTTACTCTGTTATAAAATAATTATTTTTTCGGGTTGCGTTTTTTCATTTCGTCTTGAACATATTGGTTCTTGTAACGCTCATTCTCCTGTTTTATGGCATCCAGCTCGCTTTGGGCCTTTTGAGTGTCGGCTTTAGCCTTGTTATAGGCGGCTTCGGCTTTGACGGCCTCTTCAAACTGAGCGTTTGCCAGGTTTTCAAAGTTCTTTTTCTGAGCCGGGTCAGAGGCGGACTGAGCCTTTTTCAGGTAGTCATCGGCTCTGCGGTTATGATAATTCATTTTACCCTGAGCTTCGTTTTCCGCTTTTTTGTTGCGGGCAACTTCTGCCGTCTGGTTTTGAATCATCTGCCGGCCGGCTCTGCCGTTGGCGGTGTTGTTGTAATCGCTTTCCAGCTGCTGTCTCATTTGCTCGGGCGTCTGTTGCGGCGTCTGAGTCTGCTGTGTATCCGCCTGATTTCCGTGCGATGTTCCGCCTTGAGCGGCACCGCCTTGCGGGGTTGACGGATTCGTCGGTGTTTGCGGCGAAGGTGTTGCCGGTTGCTGCGACCGCGGTCCGGCCTGCTGCATCTTCTTGATTTGATTCTGAGCAGTCGGATTCGGTGCACCCGGTGTGGCAGGTCTTGTCTGCGTTTGCGGAGTTTGTCCGTCCGTGCTGCTTTGCTGTTGTTGCTGATCGCCCATCTGTGAACGTCTGGCCTGTTTGTTGCCGGCAGCGCCGCTGCGGCGTCCTAAGCCGACAGCACCCCAAACTTTATCTTTCGCCCAATCTCTGCCTTTGTTGACAACATTGGTAAGCCCGGTTTTATCACTGACGGCTTTAGCCGCGCCGAGACCTGTCTTAAGGGTTCCCTGAACGCCTTTTGTCGCAGCACCATAAGCCAGACCGCCGATGTTGGCACCAATTTTCGGTCCGCCGCCGCCGGCCATGGTTCCGGCCAAATCAGAAGCTTGTCCGGTCAGTTTAAAGGCAAACAGACAGCAGGCAACCAAGACCAGGAAGCCGGCAAAGCCGATATCCAGTAATTTTTTGAGTTCTTGAACGTTATTACCGTTCAAGGCTTTCATAATGGCATCAAACCCGCCTTTGGAACCGGTTAATCCCTGTCCCAGCAATTCAACGTTGATACTGACGACCAATCCCATGAAAACATAAACGAAGAATGTGTTCATAAAGATACCCCAGCCTTTGCTCGTATAGTTGCGGGTTGCCTTAAACGGCCAGCAGGCGATCAGGAACGGCATCAAAGCGCCGATAATACCCAGCTGAATTGTCGCATCAATCAGATAGAAAGCAAAAGCCAAAGAGATAATCCAGCCCATGACCCAAATGGCAAATCCTTGGAACATCATACCGAAATCCCACAAAACATTGCGGACCGGTCCGATACTCTCTTTACCGGCATTGCGGGCAACGCACATTAAAGACGAACCGACGCTCTGCGGAACGGCCACTTCGGCTTGTACGGCTCTGATAAAGCAATCCAGATTGGTGTAAAGATATGCCGGCATAACCCCGTTTGACACGTTCTGAAGCGTTTTTGAAACGTCACAGGCTGCCAGATAGCTGTCGTTTTTAGCAAACAGCAGACTTGAACCGAATTCAAAGCCGGCTTTAAGTACGGGGCCCACAATGTAGCCGTAAACAATATTGGCGTTTTTTAACATATAATAAGCTACCAGAACCTTAAACATATTGACCAGCAGCTCGGTTACGAATTTGGGTGCATCCTGCTTGGTAAACGAACTGACGTTTTTCAAAACCATAAAAGCAATCACAATGGCAAAACCAATCAGCATCACATTGGCCAGCGGCCCGGCCAGCTTGTCATAAGCTTTGGTGGACATACTTTGTGCCGCATTGAAAATCGTTTTAAATAGCGGGCAGTAAATACAGCTTCTGGATTCTGCCAGCTTGGCCGGCAACGGCACACAACCGCGGGTAACGCCGGTAATGGACTGGAATTTGTCGCCCTCCATTATGAAATAATATTCAGCAAGGATAGTGGGTTTGCCATCTTTGGTTTTACCCATGATCGTATATTTATAAAGAGATTGCCCGGCCTTAATGGTTGTCTGCATGCTGTTAAGTTCTTCGACTTTCTGATCAAGTTGCTGTGCTGTAGAAAGTGCAGATTCGCAAAGTTTATGAAGTTGTTGAGCAACGGCATTGTATTCTTGGACGACACTGAGGGCCTTTTGCAGGGCTTGTTTCTGTTTCTCGTCTTTCGCTTCCACATTAGTAATACTGGAAGCATCAATAGTTTTCGTATTGGAAATCAGCTGCTGTGTGGACCATGTATAGCTGCCGTTAATCAAGCGTCTCAGCGAATCCGGATCTTCGGCATAGTGTTCTGCCGCTATGGCTCCTACCGCCGTAGCTACACCGACGATAACCAATCCCACGCCCCCGGTGCCGATTGCCAGACCGACTGTACCGATAATGGCAAGGGCGCCGCCGATAATTGCCGTCTTTTCAAAACCATTTAGTTCTTTTTGCACTTCTCCAACTTTTTTTTGCAATTCTTCAATCTGTTTCTGATAGCCTTCAATCCCTTCCATATTTTTTTTGTATTTATCTTGGAGATCTTTAATCTCAGAAAGCAGGTTACCGCGGATTTTGGCTAATTCTTCATTTTTTAATTTTTCTGCATGGGTGCCGTTGTCGTCGGGTGTCATCAGGCGATTGATTGTTTCATTAACCTCTTTGCTGACAGCTTCGTTTTCAGCAAAAGCATTGCCCGGAGCAGACAGCATCCAGGTTCCGAGCACTAACAGGGAGGTATATTTTATAAACTTATTTATCGTCATCGTCGTCTCCTCCGGCAAAAGGATTGCCCAGAACTTTTATTGCAATAATAAATACAACCGCCACCAGAGCTAATGCGCCCCAAAAGGCATAACGAGAGGTAAACCAGCCGAAGAAGTCAATATAATAGGCTCCGATAATGGCCATAAAGATGATTATGTTTACCAGTATTGCTCTCATCATATCCTCGGTTTTTTAAAGCTTCTGCTTCATGCTATCTCTATTCTAGCATATAAAAGTAAAAAAATTTGTTACAGTTTTTTGATTTTTTCGCCATGTTTCAGAACTTGCCCTGATTCAAAAATTTGACGCACCTGCGAACAACTTCTTCATTTTTAAAAGGATTAAAAAACGTATTTTTTATCGTAATTGTTTGTTTGACGCCTTTTAGTTCGGCATCTTCGCCGCTTCCCAGCATTTGCCGCCATTTTTCGGGCAGCAGGAACAGGATTCGTTTCCACACCGGCACGCAATTGATAATGCCGACTTGCTGCGGATTCTCAAACGGCGGAAGGCGTTTGGCCGCTTCCGGCGTAACATCTTTCAGAATCGGTCCCAGAATCCGTTGAAAAAGCCGGTATTTGTCCAACAGCTTAAACAGAGTGCTTCCCTGATTCGGAGGGCTGACCTCTACAATCCGGTTGAGCTTTATTTTGTGCCGCCACGGCGAATCAAACGAAAGCAATTTCCTTAAAATGACGCCGCCGATACCGTTTGTTACAAAAGAAACTTCCTGTACGTCTTCCAGATGATTCATAAAAAAGTCAAGCTGGCGAATGTGTCCGTCGATTCTCTTGCGGGTGGAAGGATAGTTGATTGCCGCGGCCATATAGCCGTTTTTCAGCGCCTCTCGCCACAAAGGCTTGAAGATGTTTTTGCTTTCGCCGAGTCCGTGCAGCATAATAACCATATGTCCCTTCTGCCGCGAAAGCTGGAAGACTTCAATATATTTAAGAAAAGCACGCCGGCAGTTCTCAAAACGGCCTTCCGCGCGCCGAATGTCCCAGTTGTCCAGGAGCCGGTATTGTTTCGTCTTATAATTTCTCTGGATTCGCCACTTTTGATAAAAAAAGACGTCTTCCCAGAATTGGCTGCCGCCCAGAGTAAAAAAGTCGAATCGCATCGGTTAAGACTCCTGAATCAGTTCTTTTGTGTAACGCCGGTGTCATTCGGAATTGCCGTGATTGTCACCAGCGATTCGTCGCTGCCCAGCCGCTCAATCAGAATTTGAATTGCCCTGCGGTCGCGCAAGTAAGTCATATGGCTGATTTTTGCGCGCACAACCGCCACTTCCGACCAACGCAGCTTCGGCATTTCGGAAATGTAGAAATCATAAATGCTGTTGGCTGAAAAAGGAGTCGAAAAAATCAAACTGCCGCTCCAGTTCTGCCCGCTGCCCAGAGTTCTGGTCTCACCCATATCTATATAAGAGGGTTCCGGAAACGGAACATCGGGAAAACTTGCAAACGCCGGCGGAACTTCGGAACCGTCGACTCCTTTTAATATCGGCTTCTCCTGATTCCCGCAAGCCGAAAGGATTACAACTAAAGTTAGAGCTAAGATACTGTTTTTTAACATAAATGCTACCTTGTTATCTTTTTCTGTTATGCTATATTGAACCTATAGTAAGGCGATAAGGTTAAAAAAAAGGAAACAAACCCTCGTTTTCCTTTCAAAAAACATGCACAAAAAATTATCCTCTAATCAATGAGTTAGAAAAAATGTGAAAAAAAATCAAATTTTTTTGCTTTTTTGTGTTGACATCTTGCTTGGGTTGTCCTATAAACCACTTCGCCGACACGGTAACGGTGCTTCACTTAAAACACCAACCGAATGGCAGTTATAGAACAGAGTGAATAAGAAGAAAAAAGAGGATACGCAGACGGTATTTAATA
>ULNK01027960.1_pt1 | contig 29797 bp, 27 predicted proteins | sample 1951911 | NCBI WGS metagenome assembly ULNK01 (sample SAMEA4835576, study PRJEB28245) | human gut metagenome | biome: gut microbiome; material: fecal sample | place: Denmark | collected 2008 | reverse complement strand
GTTAGTAGAACTTCTTGAGATCATTAAATACATAAGAAAATAACCGCCCAACTGCCATTGGACGGTTATTAAAAATATAGCCTGATTACGGTGGCTAACCGCTTTAAACGGTTTCCTCTGTAACTACATTATATATTATTAATGTTTAAAAGTCAATATAACATATACAGCAGTTAAGTATAAAAACTTGACTGTTTTTTTATTATATGAAATAAGGAGATTAGCTATATGCAAGAAAGAGAAATAATATATAAAATACTTTTTAGTTCTGTAGCTCCATACCTTTTAATTATAGCAAATTTAATTATAGTGGTATGTATTATCAAAATTTTATGGATTACAGTAAAAAACAAAAACAAAAAAATCAGTTCGGAAACTATTGCTTTCTCTTGCGTATGTCAATTCTTCTATTATATACTGATGGACTTAGACTTGCACTTATGGTTATCTATTATATTTTTATCAGTCTTTTTGATATTTTATAATAGTGTTAAAAGATTACAAGATGGAACATACACTTTTCCAACACTGTTATTGATGACGTTTGCTATGTATTTATCTATAAGTGAATCAATTCCAATATTTTTTGTTGCAATACTTGTATCTCTCCCCATTCAAATAAGAACGCTATGGATTGAAAACAAAGATAGATAAAAATTATTAACAAACAAATTATTGACAAACAAAAATGTGAATTGTAAAATTAAGATATAAAGACATATACGAAAGGGGTCAGAAGTATGACTACACAGGAAATGAACACAAACATTACAAATACGAATGAACCAGCAGAGAAAAAAACGAATAAGAAAAAGGCTATTGGTATTGTTGCAGTTGCGGCAGTAACGGTGGCGGCGGTCATTATTGCTATGCTGACCGCTTGCGGAAATAAACAGCCTGTTGCAACGCCTGATGAGGTAATCGGTACATCTGTTCAGACTGTTACACAGGTTGTGACGGACAGTCAGGGCAATACACATATTGAAGAAGAAACTAAGGTTGTTGAGGTTAAGCAGACACAGCCTGCGGAGAAGTCGGAAAAAGCTACGGAAGTTAATGCACAGAATGCAGCAAAGACCGACAGCAAGCAGAACAACGGCGGTCAGAGCAACAATAACAGCAACGGCAACAGCAATCAGCCTAACAATAATAACAATGCTGGCAACGGTCAGACAAGCAAGAGCAACGGCTCATCAGGCAGCACAAATAAGCCTGCAAGCAATTCAGGCTCAAACAGTTCATCAAGTCAGAGTAAACCGTCAGGCGGTTCATCAAGCAACTCAAGTCAGAGCAAGCCGTCAAGCGGCTCCGGCTCATCATCTTCAAGTAAGCCTGAACCGGCACCGGCTACACAGCCTGCAACAAAAGACCCACACGAGGGTAAGACTTGGCACGAGGCTGAATACAAAACCGAAAAAGTTTGGGTGGTTGATGAGGAAGCTTGCACTTGGCAACGACCAATCTATGAGGAACACGAGGCGTCCATTTGCAATACTTGTGGAGCTGACATTACAAATAACCTTGATCACATTTTTGAACATATGAAAAATGGAGAAAACGGCAGTTATCATTGCGAAACAGTAACTACGATTGTTGGTTATGAAACAGTCAATGAGCCTGAAGTAGGTCACTATGAAACAAAAACATCGCTTATAAGAGAAGCTGGTTGGTACTAATACCAATCCATTTCTAAGGAATAAAAATTGAATAACTAAAGCGAAAAGCAGTTAAGTATTTTGTTATTAAAAATCTTAGCTGCTTTTTTGTTTTACCACAAAAACCGAAAGGGGATAAAACTATATGAAAAATAAAAAAAGAAGTCCACCAACAGAAATGAAAATATACTATCTCATTGAAAGGAGAGTAAATCTTAATAATGAAAATTTTTAAAAAGCTTACAGCCGTAATCATTTCGCTTGTTACTGTATTTGCAATGTTCCCTGCCGTAAATATTACTGCAAGTGCGTATTCATATACAGGACTTGACGAAATTGGCGGCAAGGTGCTTATTGAATCATCAAAAAAGCCTATCGTTCTTGTCAACAATGGCAGTGGCGGTCGCTTGGACGCATACAAGTTTAAATTCAACGGTGAAATAGGCTATTGCATAGACCCACAGTCGTATGCTCAGACGACCGGCGGTCAAACTGTTGAATTTACAGACTTCTATGGAGATACAGGTAAAGAAGTTATCAAGCTTGATCCAAATTCGAGCAATGCTTCCGAAAAAGCACTCATTGTTGGTGAAGAGTTGCTGTATGCAAAACATTTCTTTGACAGTAAAGAAATTGTAGTTGAAAATAAGACTATGAAGCAGTATATATATGACAAATTCATAGGTCCGAAAGCCGATTACAAATACAGCTCATTCTTCTCTGCTGCTAAAATAAGTAATGATGACGCATACTATATCCTAAGTCATTTCGCACTATCTCAGCTTTATCACACAATGCTTAATGATAAAAGTACAGCTTGGAAAACTTGGAGCGGATATAGTGACATCTCTGGAATGGTAAATATGATTGTTGATGTGTGTCAGCGTGTTTCAAAGCACAGCGGTAATTACAGCAAAATTGCAGATTACGCAAGTTCAACAAATATCTATATTGCTCACCCAAAGCCCAAAAATCCAAAAGACGGAACATATCAGCACCTCATAGTTGAAATTCCGAAAAAGGCTAAATTGTCGTTGCAAAAGTCAGGCACTAACGATAGTATTAAAGACCTGACAGAAAGCACTCAGGACAAGGATTATCTTAATTTCAGCGGTGCAGAATATACTCTGTATAAAAAAGCCGACAACTCGGTTGTCGCAGTTGCACAGCTTAACAGAAACGGTAATATTTCAAAAATCAAATATTCCTACTCCAATCAGGATTGGATAGGTAAAAGCTACTTTGAGCTTGACGCAGGAGAATATTACCTAAAGGAAACCAAAGCTCCTAATTCAGGCAAGTATTTTGCTCTTGACAGTACAACAGAATATCCGATTACCGTTACGGCAGAGGATTGCAAGCAGGAGAAAACACTTGATATTCTTAATGTGACCGATAAGGAAATTGTTAAGCTCAACCTAAAAAAAGTAAGCAGTGAGCCTTCCCTCACTGAGAATAACGATTGCTACGACTTGGACGGCACTGAGATTGCAGTATTTCCTAACGAAAGAAGTGCCTATGAGTATATTGCAAATAACGCAAAGACAGATAAAATACTCAGATACTTCCTAATGGACAGCAACGGCAATACCAAAGCTATATCAAGTGACGGAGTTAATTGGGATACCAATTCAAACTCTGACCTTTACAAGATCACATACAGTAACACTTTGTATGCTGTCGAAATGAAAGCAGGTAAAGGTTTTGAAAGATATAAACGCCCTGTTCAGCTTGAACTCTTAGAGGGAACATCAGGTGGTTACGCTCTATTAGGTGCAACTATCTCAAACACACCTAAAAATGACCCTATCGGTATTCAAATTCAGAAAAAGAATGCAGTTACAGGACAAACGGTTGATATGGGCGGTGCTGAATTTACCCTTAAATTCTACAAGGGCTATTACGACTCGGCAGATGAGCTTGCAGGACTTGAGCCTGAACGAAAATGGGTGCTGATGACCGATAGTGATGGTCTAACTCGACTTGCGGAAAAATACCGTTCTCCAAATAATGATTACGGTGAGCCATTTTATCTTCGCTCTTCTGGAGATCCAACACTCCCACTCGGCACTCTTTCAATTCAAGAAACCAAAGCCCCTGACGGATTTAAAGTAAATCCTCAAATCTTCATTCGTCAGATTAAGCTCAATGAAGCAACAGGCGATGTGCTTTTGGATAATGAGGTTGAGGTATTAGAAGAACCTGATACTGTTTACGGCAATCTTACAATCTACAAAACCGCTGATGACAGTAAGCGAGGAGCTAATACTGCTAAGGATGTATGGTTTAATGTCAAGTCTGATGACGGAGTGACAGACGAAAACATAGTAACAAAAAGCAAGGGCATAGACGGTGCAGCAACGCTCAGCGACTTGCCTGTTTACAAAGCAAGCGGAGAATATGTAAAATACATAATCACAGAGCTTGGCTACAAAAATGCAGACGGTACATACTCGATACCTGACAGATATATTCCTCCTGCTAAAAAAACCGTTACGCTAAAGGAAAATGTTACTCTTTCATTTTATTTTGCAAACAGACTGCAAAAGACAGGCTTAATCGTTCAAAAAGAGTCTGAGGACGGCATTGTAAGCGGCTTTTACTTCTCGGTAAAGTCTGATGACGGCAAAACAAATAAGGTGCTTGTAACAGGCGAGGACGGCACTGCTCATCTTACCAATCTTGCGGTGTATAACACAAGCAATGAAAAGGTTAAATACACAATTGATGAATTAGGCTTTAAAAATGCAGACGGTACATATTACTTCCCTGCTAAGTATGTAAAGCCTGCGGCTCAGACAGTTACACTTGAGGACGGCAAAAGCTTTGTAGTTACGATGAAAAACCTGCTCAAGCGTGGCAGTGTAGAGCTTTTAAAAACAGACGGCAACGGCAATCCGCTTGAGGGTATTGAGTTTGAACTCTACAACACAAAAACAGGTATTGTTAATGTTATAAATAAAAACAGCAGTATTATGTACGAAGCTGCCGACAGCAAGACGGCTGATACGGTAACAAAGCTCGTTACCAACAGCGACGGCAGAATTATTGTAAATAACCTCTTGCCTGGTGATTATTACTTCATTGAAACAGACAGCAAAGGTAATATGCCGTATGCAGGCAAGATTAACTTTACCATTTCGCCCGACAGCTTAGATACACTTGATATACAGCTTACAGTTAAGAATAACAGTGTATTCATTCCTGAAGCAGGCGGAACAGGCAACAACAGACCGATGTACATTGAAATCGGTGTTGCTGTATTAGCATTTACAATATTGGTAGGTGCTATTGGTTTAGGTATAAGAAAAAAGAAAAAAAGCATCGGCAAAAAGGCTCAACAGTAAATCTGTTGGGCTTTTTCCATACAACGGACAAATTGTCCGCAAAATTTTTTTAAGGAGGGGTTTTCTTATGAGAAAATCAATTAGAAAATCATTCACGGGCAAACTGCTCGCAGTAGTAATGATGTTGACATTACTCTTTGCGGCGATCCCAACAGCAAGTGCGGCTACTGCACTTAAGACAGACCAAAAGGTAAATATCAGTGTAAAATGCACTAAACCGGGCTATACTTTTGAACTTTTCAGAGTTGCGGACCTCAAGAGCACAACAGCTACTCCATTCAAAACAGAATACACATCACTTATAAATTCAATCAGTGCTGAAATTCTTGCAGGCGATTCAAAGGCTGCTCTTGACGCACTTGATACCGCTGATTTAAGTACGGCAGTATCACAGGGTACATTTACTTCATCGGCAACAAACACAACACAGAGCTTTTCAAACCTTGTACAGGGTATTTATTACATCAAGTGTGTTAAGTACCCTGCCGGTGTTACAAGTATCACAAACTCTGTTCTTGCTCTCCCATATTACAATAACGGTGAGTGGGTATACAGCTACGCTGAAATCAATCTTGCAAGCAAGGTAGCTGACAGCACACCGTCAACAGAAAAGTCAATTACCAACAGCACAAAGAACAATACTAACTATACAGATGTAAGCCTTGGCGACACAGTAAACTTTTCGCTCAAAAACACAGTAGCAGGCTCAAATGACATTAAGCTCACAACATACGCTGTATATGATGATATGAGTGCAGGTCTTACACTTAACAAAGGCTCATTCAATGTATATCTTGCTGACAGCAAGGTTGCAAAGATTGGCAAAAACCTTGTAAACGGCACAGATTACAAGGTGAATGTAACAAGCGAGGGTGCAGGCAAAAACACAAAGTTCAATGTTGCTCTTACTCCTGAATACCTTGCAAAGTCAGATTTTTACACAAGCGGTGCTAAGTATGTAGTTGTTACATACACAGCAAACCTCAACAAATATGCCGTTAAAGGCACTGCAGGCAACCCAAATGAAGATGTAAAGCTTGAGTATGGTAATGCATCAGGTGTTGACAGCGTTCCGGGCAACAAGGTTTATGTTTACACATACGGCATTGGTGTAAACAAGCTTAACGAAGCAGGCAATCCGCTTGCAGGTGCAATCTTTGACCTGTATAACGATAAAGCTCATACAAATGTTATTGGAACGGGTACATCAGACAGCAACGGTAATGTAATTTTTAAAAATTCAGCAAATGAGGAAATCTCATTACAGAGCGGAACATATTACATTGTAGAAACTGTTGCTCCTGCAGGCTACAATGTTTACGGCAAGGTAATTGAAGTTGAAATCCCTGTACAGTATAATTCAGTATTCACTAAAAACACTTGGGTACAGAACGCACCTGATAACGGCACAGTAGAAATTACTGTAACAGATACAATCGTATTCTTCCCTAAGACAGGCGGATATGTAGGCTTCATTAGAGTGGCTGGTATGGCTTGTGTAGGCATTTCTCTTGCATTGGTACTTGCATATCTCATCAAGAAGAAATCAGCTAAGACAGCTAAATAATTAAACTATAACAAAAGGGTTGCCGATTTATCGGTGGCCCTTGCTCACAAAAAATTATGAAAACTAAAATATTTTTTATATCCCTCTGCGTTCTTGCTGCGGTCGGAATAGGCTTTATAGTATATCCCAACATTGCCGATTACATCAACAGTAAAAGCAATGAAACAGTTATAAAAAACTACAGTGAAAGCACTCAAACAATGTCTGATTATGAAATCGACAACGAGCTTGCTAAGGCTCAAAATTTTAACGAATTGCTTGCAAAGAGTGCATTAAACGATGAAGAAAAAGACGAATACAATGCAGCAATGTCAGAGTATGAGAACATTCTCAACTATGACGATATAATGTGTACTATCGAAATTCCGAAGATAAATGTTGACTTACCGGTGTATCACGACAGCACCAACAGAGAAGAAAAACTCAAAAACGGCTGTGTACATTTGGCAAACACTTCCTTGCCCATTGGCGGTGCAAGCACGCACGCTGTTATATCCGCTCACTCCGGTTATCCTGAACAGGTGTTCTTTGATGAATTGGACAAACTGCAAATCGGAGATACCTTTAAAATAAATGTACTGAATAAAACACTCACATACAAGGTGTGTGAGATTAATATAGTTGACCCTGACGATTCAAGTAAACTTGAAATTGAGAACGGCAAAGACTATGTGACATTGGTCACTTGCTATCCGTACTCAATTAATACGCACAGATTGTGTGTGCGTGGCGAAAGGGTTGAAGATACGATTACTGATACTGCAACAGCTGATGAGGTGATTAGCAATAAAAGTAATCGTGTTTATACTTGGTGGGATTTGGTTTATTTCTCTGCATTGCTCTGTTTTCTTATGTTTGTTATTTATGTATTTCGTGGATCACCTTTCTATCCCTTTAAGGCGATTAAAGAATGGACTATTGCAAAAATTAAATGGATACGCAGATTACTAAAGCAAAAATAATCTGTTAATTCAATTCTGAAAGGACTGATTTTTTGTTAAAGTTAAAAATTGATTTAAAAGGAAATATATCTGAATTTTTGCAAAATCTCACTTGTGATGACGATATAGCAGATACATTGGTTACTATCATAGATAGAATTATTATAGATGAATATATTAAACCGAGTCCTATTGAAAATTCTTTGCCATTAAGCCAAAAAGAAGAATTAATTTATAACAAAAGAAATGAAATTTTATCAATGATGTCAAAAAGAAAAATCGATACAAATTACATTTCTTCAAGTCAAACAAGTGACCTGTATTCAAATATATAACCGAATTAAACAATATATTATAAAAAAATTATAAGGTGTATAATAAAATGAATATTAATATCACACCTATACTCTTCTTGTCTTCCAATACAGAATTTTTTGATACTATACATAATTATCTTTTTTATTTATTACTTTCATTAATTATATTATATATCTTTTTTATCTACAATGCTTTTAAATGTTGCGGAAGGGAAAAAGAGCAAAAGGAAATCAAAAAACAGAAAACAATCTCAAAAGTTCCAGTTATGATAAAGGGAGGTACTGATATGGTAGAAAATATGATAGGCAAAAAAGTTTTCTTGATTGATGACTTAGGTGACGGAGAAATGCTGATGTGCAGTGATACCGTCACCGCAATTCTTTTAGAAGAAAACAGTATGAGCGTAAGGTGCAAAACATCAGGCAATGAATTTTGGACTATTGGTAAAAACGCTTTTTTCAGCGAATGTGAAGCTAAACAAGCATTTGAGGAGTATATATGATTATTTACGGTGATATAACAAAGCTCGATGATATAGAAGCTATTGTGAATGCTTCTAACGGTATTGGCTATATGGGTGGAAGAGTGTGCGTTAAGGAATTACATAAAGGTGTAGCCGAAAGTATACAGTATGTTACAAAAGGAGCAGTTGAGAAGCTTGCTAAAAAAGAATGTAAAGCTCATCATATATTCGGCTATGCTCCCGGAGAGGTGTTTGTTACAGATGCTCCAAATATGGAATATAAAAAAATTATTCACGCTGTAACAATGCGATTTCCGGGTGGTAAAGCGAAATTTGAAACAATAGAAAAACTTATACCTAAAATAAAATTGACAGCCGAAAAATTAAATCTTCGTTCTGTAGCAGTGCCTTTGCTTGGTACAGGTACAGGAAAACTTAATCGCAAAGCGGTTAAAGAACTACTGATAAATAATCTTGTAAGCAGCAAAGTGATTTTTTATATTGTATTACCTTATTAGTTTATGATGTTTTATTAATGTTAGCTGAAATCTTCTTATTATTTGATGATTAAATAAGCTACTGAAAGATGTAAGGAGTTATTAAATAAAATGACAGTCAAAGAACTACTAAATAAATACGATTTTTATGATTACGACAAAACAGGATTTGAAAGTTTTGCAGTGTTTTTTCCAAAAGATGATTTTGAAAAGGCAAAAAGTTTCGATATTGATTATATTGATTCAATCGAAAATCATAAGGAGCTAATCGAAAAACAACTGGATTTAGAAGTTTTGTATTATAAAATTATGCGTGCTGACGAACTTGAAAAAACAATTTTCAAGCACGAAACTTGGACTCACAATGACAAAGTTGCATTTGCTTTTTCAAAATGGATTTGTATATTAGTTAAGACTTTATAAGATTTCAAATAACCAATAGGAGAGATATTACTTATGTAACTATACTAATGCTTGCAAGATACTTTTCTGTTGACTTCAATACCTTGCTCTGCTATGACCTTCAAACCCCAAATTAATACAAATAAACGAAAGGGAGTGAAAAAATGAACGATAATTCATCTTTTAACATTTGCTGTGCAGCAGTGCTTGTGACATTAGTGCAAATTGTATTTATTGGATTAAAGCTGCTTAATGTAACTAATTGGAGCTGGTGGTATGTGTTGTCACCTACACTGATTTATGCAGGTTTATGGTTCATAACCGCAATTATAATATTTTTTACTGACGATTAAGTTAGAGAAAAGAAAGAGGAACGAAAAATGAATAAGCTATTCAAGAAATTGCTGATTACAGCAACAGCAATATTGTCGGTCATCTGTTACAGCACCACCGTAGCCTTTGCCGCTGGCTTTGATGTGAATAACGATGATAGCGTTAATGTAAACGATGTAACCTTTTTACAGGGCGAAATATCAGAATTTACCGACAATATGGACTATGACCTGAACAATGACGGCAGAATTGATGTAAACGATGTATCGTTTTTACAAATTGAAATCAGCAATCAGAGCGTAGAAAATAATACACAGATAAGTATATCAACAAAAGAATATTGCAAAAATGTCGGTGATACTTTTACGATTTCTGTTGATACAAATAATGATGTAAATGAGATCACCTTTACATCATCTGACAGTTCTGTTGCTAAAATTATTTCAACGGAAAAAAGATTGGCAAAAGTGAAAGTGAATAAAGTCGGCAATGCAACTGTTACTATAAAACAATGTAATAAAATAATTACAACAAAAGTAAAAGTTGAAAAAGCGAAGTGTATTGATATTTCCGAATGGAACGGTGATATTAATTTTAACAAAGTAAGAAATACAGGTGTCACTTGCGTTATTATTCGTGCAGGCTACGGCAAAGACCCGAATCAAGAGGATAATAAATTCAATGAGTATTATCGTCAAGCAAAAAACGCAGGACTTAATGTCGGTGCGTATTGGTACAGTTATGCTACATCTGTCGATGCGGCTAAAGCAGAAGTAAGAAATTGTATGAAAACCATTCAAGGTAAAGAGTTTGACTTGCCGGTTTTTCTTGATGTAGAAGAATACAGACAAGCTGTTTTGCCACGCAGAACACTAACTGATATAATTTCAACATTTTGTGACGGCATAAAAAGCAACGGCTTCGAGTCGGGTTTGTATTCGGCAAAATCAATGCTTGTTGACAGTGCTTATCCCGATGAGCTTGCAAGTAAATATTTAATTTGGATGGCAGCACCAAATAATTCGTACAATGAGCTTCCGGCATTTGTTGACATTCATCAGTACAGTTGGAACGGCAAGGTTGACGGTATAAGAGGTGATGTTGATTTAAACTACATATATAACTTAAATTGATTTCGATATTTAGGAGCAGTGTATTAAAATATGCACTGCTTTTAATATATAACAAATAAAAAAGGAGGTATAGATCATCAAGCGAAAAATCAACCCTGTATTCGTTATTGTATGTGCAGGAATTATTGTAGTAATGATTGCAGTTGTTATAATCGTAAGTCTTGCGGTTAATGGCAAAACAGAGAAAGAAGAAGTAAATACTACAGTTTCTTATTCAAGTTCAGTTATAAAATTCACTAATGCCGCAGAAACAACACAAAGTATTTCTAAGTGGCAAAACAGCAGTGAATTAGCAACACAACAATCTTCTCAAAGCGTTAATAGTGAACGCTCCGAAAGATCAGAATCACAATCAAAAAGTGAAAGTAAATCTGAAGATTCAGAGCACGAGCAATCACAAGAACCTAACGAAAACAGCATAAACAACAGTTCTCATAATTCATCACAAAGCAATAACAACTATTACCGACCACAGCAATCTGAAACACCAAAACCTGAACCGACAAAGGTTCAAGAGCCTCAAACAACTAAAAAAGTTGAGAAGCCAACTTCAAAACCTACTGTAAAACCGCAAGAAACAACTAAAGATAATATATATTTGTCTTATTCGTCAGTTTCTATACATACAGATGATGTTTTGTTTCTTAACTTAATCGGAGCAGATAACGGAGTTTCATGGTCAGTCGGTAACTCGTATATTCTTCAAAATTATGGAGGAGGTGGAAATCAATGCAGCTTTAAAGCATTGAAAAAAGGGTCAACAACAGTAACAGCAACATATAACGGTAGGTCATATACTTGCTATGTAACAGTTAATTAACGGAGGTAATTTTTATGAATCTTAAAAAAATCAAAAACAAAGTGTTATCATTTTCAATCACATCAGCACTGATTTCATCTATAACAGCAATTAATGCTTATGCTGCCGATAACGACGCCGGTGTTGATATTTCGGGCGGCATTAATAAAGCAATTAATGAAGTAAAAGTACAATTTAAAGATGTAGTCGCAGTCATTTTTGGATTTTTGACACTTGTAGCATTAACAGTCGCAGTTGCAAAGCTTGTTAAAGGATTGCTCAGCCATCGTAATCAGGGAACTGAAATTCCATGGGCAGGAATCGGAATGGCATTTGGTGCTACTATTGTTTGTGGCGTGGTTGCCGGAGCAGGCTTCTTTGGTTGGTTTGGTTTAAGCTAAAAGGAGCAGCATATGATAGATTCTTTACTTTTAATCCTTGCTGATATATTTTGTATGGATTTAACAAAAGACTTACACTATACAATTGCTCAGTTTATGTCTATTGGTCTTGCAAGTTGGTCAACCGACATAATCAATCAAAATAATAATTATACAACAAGCCTTTTTGATAATAGTATGGTTACAAATTTTTTGTTTTTTATAGAAAGCTTTGCCGGATTGCTTTTAGTGTCCGGTATAGCTTTTGCAGTATTTGACTTTGCTGTTTCAGTCGGTGAGGGAGAACGAGTTTCTCCTATTAATCTCCTGCTTAATATTTTCAAAGGTCTGTTAGCTTCATTACTAATAACTACCCTGCCTGTATCCTTGCTGATTTTTACAAATCATATTTGTAACATTATTTGTCAGGCATTTACAGATGATATTACTATAAATTTTATCGTCCAAATAAATTCAGATAACAGTACAAGTTCAGCAAATTTCTTTTCCGGGTGGGGATTCGCTATATTTATGCTGATTACATTTGTTTGTGTAATTAAAGTATTCCTTGCAAATATAAAACGAGGCGGAATTTTAATAATTCAAATGTTTGTCGGTTCTTTGCACTTATTCAATGTACCACGAGGATATTTAGATTCGTTTTCAGGGTGGTGCAAACAAGTAATCGGCATTTGTGCAACATCTTTTATATCAAATATACTAATCGTTTTAGGTGCGGTTGTATATTGTACTCAAGACGGTGCAGATGTATGGGATTTGATTTTAGCCACAGGTGTTATGCTTGCTGCGGCAGAAGCTCCGAGAATTTTACAGCAATTCGGACTTGATACAAGCGTAAAAGCTAATGTATCTCAAGCTATTTTTGCTACAAGCGGTATTACATCAATAATCCGCTCTTTTGCTCACTAAAAGGAGGCTAAAAATGAGAAAATTTTACTATCCCGATAATCTTACGGCAGTAAAGCTATATAAATACTGGACTATAACAGATTTATTTGTAATGGTAAGTATATTTGCTTTTTCAATAATAATGTTTTTGTCATTGCATATTTGGTTTTTTATAGCTTTTCTGCCTGCATACGCATTTTTGTCTGCACGCTTTGTGGATTATTCAGTAATCAGATTATTTGTGCTGTTCATAAGGTTCTTGTTTACTGATGTACTTATTTTGAAATGGAGGCGATAAACTTGTCAAAAAAAGATCGCAAACTTAACAAAGCAATTAAGAACAATAATACAAGAGTGCAGAATTTCTTTGAAATAGCTGAGATTAAAGAAGATCATATTCTTACTACACGCAATGAGGAAAAATATTTTCTTGAAGTTAAGCCAAAAAACATTACTGTTCTCTCAAAGCCCATAAGACTTGGTATTATTGACTCACTTACAAATATCATTTCTGAACTGCCTAAATCTGAAATTTTGTGTCTTAATAATTCACAAAACTATGAAAATAACATAAGACATCTCGAAAATCTGAAAAGCAAAGAAAATAACGCAGCCATTGCAGCTCTTGACATCAAAGACATTGAATATATGAATAATATAAAATCTGCTATGTCAACAAGCAGATCATTTTTTATTATTTTAAGAACTTCTCAGCAGGACAGCAGACAGCTTGTAAATCACGCATTGCAGCTATGTGCCGAGCAAAATTTCAATGTACAGCTTGCAGAGAAAAAAGATATTAAAAAGATGTTGTCAATTTATCTTGAGCATACATCATACGATGAAGAGTTGCCTGATTATGACGGCGAACAATACGGATTATCTAAAAATGAAAGCCTTAAAAATTTTGTTGATATAATTGCACCGTCAATTATGGACTTTAAGCACAGGCGATATTACATAGTAGGTAATACATACAGAAAAGTTTTTGCTATCAGAAGATATAAAACCGAAACAGAACAAACTGCCATACTGTCTGAAATCGGTGAAATGGGCGGTGTAACATTACATATATATAATGAAAGAGTTACACCGTCAGAGCAAGAAAAAATCTTTGAAAAAGCAGAACGAAAAAATATGGGCGATATTGCAGAGGCAAAAACTATGTCTAAGTCAATAGACAGCAAGGAAAATATTTTAGACATAGAAAAAATACTCAAAGAATCGCACCGAACAAAAGAAGAGTTTATACATTGCTCTGTTTATGTAGAAGTAATAGCTAATTCTCTTAATGAACTAAGAGATATGCAAATAAAAGTATGTTCAACGCTCAATAAAAATCATGTAAAATACGATGAATTGTATATGCAGCAGCGTGACGGTTTTGCTTCGGTAGCTCCTTTTGGACTTGATATGTTTGATAAAGAATTTGCAAGAGTATTACCTGCAAGTTCAGTGGCTAATTTATTTCCGTTCAGCTATTCAGGCAAAACTGATTCTAAAGGACTGTTCTTTGGTCGAGCCGTACACGGTGGAAATATTCTTGCCGATATTGACCATAGAGATACCGATAAAACCAACGGTCATATAGCAATTTTCGGTAACTCCGGTGAAGGTAAGTCATTCCTTATAAAATTGCTTATATGTCTTTTCCGACAACAGCAGAAAAAAGTTTACAGTATGGATTCTGACAAAGAATGTATAGATGTAACTAACGGACTCGGCGGCACAAACATTGATATGCTGTCAGGCAAGTATTTTATAAATGTAATGCAGCCTCGCCTTTTGAACGATCCTCTTGATGACAGCTATACTGATGATGAACCTGTTGCGTTTAAGCATAAAACAATTATTTCTCAACATATAGCATTTCTCAAAGATTTCTTTAAAACATATAATCCTGCTATTACAACAGCTGAACTTGATACTCTTGAAATAATGCTTGAAGAACTGTACAAAAAATTTCATATTACAGACCGTACCGATTTGAACAAGCTTACAAATGTTGATTATCCTATACTTTCAGATTTGTTCAAGGAAGTTGAAAGGCAGCTTAATATTTATGATGAAGTTTCAAAAATTAACGGAAAAGAAATGCTTTTTACAAAAGACACTCTCCGTAATCTTGCGCTTTGTATTCGTTCAATATGTATCGGTACAGACTCTACATTCTTTAACGGTTATACAAACATTCCGAATGCAGACCACATAAATTTTGATGTAAAGAATTTATTAAATACAAACGAAAACTTAAAAAAGGCAATGTATTTCAATATTCTTTCGTTTATGAATAATAAATTTTTGACAGAAGGCAATACGGTTGTAATCGTTGACGAGCTGCACGAGGTAATTAAAAGTTTAATTGTAATTATGTATCTGCGATCATTTGTTAAGCGTGGCAGAAAGAAAAACAGTAACCTTGTTATCGCTTCACAAAATATTGAGGATTTAATGATTCCGGGGGTTGTTGAATATACAAAGCCGTTCTTCTCTATACCTACTCACCGTTTTCTCTTCTATCCCGGCACTGTCAATATTAAGGAGTACAAAGCTATAACTAATATGCTTGATGAAGAATGGGAACTTATACAAATAAGTAAAAGAGGTCATTGCTTGTACTGCTGCGGTAATGAACGCTACTACTTACAAATTATTGCACCGGAATACAAAAAAGAGTTATTCGGCACAGCAGGTGGTAAATAAATGACTACAGCAGTTAAGTATTTTTTGCTTATCATTAATAACAAGAAAGCAAGAAATACAATTATAGGAATAGTCATAGGTGTTATAGCCGCCGTTTTATTTCTGTTGATGTTTACATATGAATCTACACAACAAAATGCAGCACCAATTGCAGAAAAAGCAAAAGAAGAGTACAGCTTTTGGCAAACTCACACTCCAGGCAGTCAAAATTTATCCTGTCAAGGTGAACGCTATTGCTCATATTTTAAATCTTCTGTGACAGATTGGTGCTGTTATTTTGTCGGTTACTGTATTCAGGAATCAGGCTATGAAACCAAAGATTTTGGCTTTGCACCGGGAACTATTATGTGGACAAACAACCTAAAAGAGCTTGGAAAATTAAAAAGTGCCGATAACTATACACCGCAAGTCGGCAACTTAATTTTCTTCGATTACGGTGGCAGAAGCCATTATAAAGCAACCGGTAATGTAGATCATATAGGCATAGTTGTTGAAGTAAAAGATAATTCTGTTACAGTAATTGCCGGCAATGAGTACAATGGCCAAACCTCCAACTGGGCAACTGTAAGTTATGTAAATAAATACATATTACAATTAAACGATGACAGCATAGCTTGCTATGGAGCGGTTGGTTCAGCAATTGAAAAAGGTCTTGCAAATGTAACAAGAAATGTTATTACTCACAATGAAGTAGGTGTATTTTACAACGAACTTGATAACAGCGATTTCGGTTCTGTTATAGCTAATGATAACGGTGCTCTGTCAGTAGGTGCATACGGTTGGCACGGTAATAATGCATTATCACTCTTGCGAAAAGCATACAGTATAAGCAATGCAGAAATTAGCCGAGTAGCTTTATCTTACTCAAATACCGGTAGGAAAGTTATTGCCGCTATAACAAGCGGAAGCGATTGGTCAAGTTATGTCCCTGACAGCTATACTTGCTCATGTATTAAAGCAATGCTGCTTACGAATGCAGGCATAGAAGCACAAAATCAAACATCAACAGAAAATGCGGAAGAATATATCGCAATTTGTCAGGAAAAAAATATCAATGATAAGCGAGCTATCGTTTACTGTGCAGATATATTAAATCAATTTGGCACAGGTTCATTTGATAAAAATGTTTACGGCAACGGTCATAATGGTGTTTTATACGGTGTATCTAACGCAACTCTTGATTCTGTTTATTCTTCTAAAAGGGCTTGGAGTGACAGCAACTACAGCTATGAAACAAGACGAAAATGGACATATGACTACCTAAAAGGCTTATCTGACACGGATTTCAGCTAACAAGTGTCCCACGGTGGGACACTTGTTGCTGCTTTGGTATATGAAAGGAAGAAAAATGAAAAAGAAATTTATTATAGCTACGGTCGTTATTTCTGCAATAACAGTTATTGTAACAGGGTGTGGTTTGAAAGATGATACTAATAAAACAGAATCGACTACTGCTCCTGTTACAGTTGAAACCACAACTATGAACACAGAAAATTTGCAGCAAAGGATTGAGGAATTGGAAAGTGAAAAGCTCAAATATGACAGACTGTTTAATATTGAAGTCAAAGATGTCATTGATAAATATTGTCAGCTTTATCTCTCCTACTCCGGTTCACAAAGTAATAATATTTCTCAGCTCAAGGATTACTTATCAGATGATTATTATAATCAATTACAAACAACAATAGGTCACAGCACATACGATGATAATTATGAGCAAGCTACAGGCTTGGTACAATTGTATGTTTCTGACTATGAGGATAACGGTTCGTTTAATGTTATGGCTATTTGCAGTCAGACAATCATATACAACGATGAAGTGTCAAACTCAAATGTAACATACAATTTCAATATGGGATATTACGATAATATATGTAAAATTCGTTCAGTCGAGAAAATCTTTTAAGAGGTGATTTTATGATACAGTCAGATAGATTTTTTAACAAATTAACTTTAACCAATGATAATATACCTGATGATAAATTATTAGGCTCTTGCTTTTATCTTACATCAAAAGTAATAGACGAAACTGCTGTTAAAGCCAAAAATATTCTTAATTCAAACACTCTTTCTTTCGTTTATAACGCTTCTGTCGAATATTTATACCAAAAATATCTTGAAGATCCCGAAAAAATAAAAAGTATTTTTCGAGAAGAAAGAGAAAAATTTGATATAATTCCTAAAAAACAAAAAAGTCTTTATATTACCAAAAAGAGTTATAGAATGCTGATGTTTCTTAAAAGAGAGCTTTATATTTCAAGAGGATTTGTAATGCAAATAGCAATTGAGCAGTATTATAACTATCTTTGTTCAGATGAATACCTTACACTTTTAATTAATAAGCGTAATGAAGTTTTAAAGGAGGATAGCGTATGCAATCAGTAAACAAACAGCAGATAAGCGTTCAATTGCCTTTATCAACGATAAATAAAATTGAGAGCTTAAAGAAACTTGATGACGGCAAAACAAGCAGAAATAAGATAATTGAATCAGCTGTTGATTTTTACTTTGGCTATAAAACATCTGAAATTACTCAAGATTATCTATGCTCTATCGTAGGACAAAAAATTGAAGGTATGATAAACAATGCTTCAAACAGAACCTCAAAGCTGCAATTCAAAGAAGCTGTTGAAATTAATGTGCTTACTCGTATCGTTGCAAGTATGATGGAACTTGACAAAGACTCATATGATAAAATGCGTAGAAAAGCTGTAGAAGATGTTAAGGCAAGCAAAGGTATTATATCAGCATATGAAGCTCAAACATAACGGAGGCTGCTATGGTTGGCACAAGGTTTATTTTAAACTCCCGTTACTTTCATATAGCCAAACCTGGAGAAAAGCTAAGCGATCACGCCTTAAGCGGTGAGCATGCAGCAAATCTTGTACGGTATTGCGGTACAAGGGAAACTGTTGACAAAAACATTGATATGGCAGATGATTTACCGATTACTTTTAAGCAAAAAGTATCTGTTAAAGATTTACTTAATCTCTGTACAGAAAAAGGTCTTAGTGCAGAGTGTGAAGAATACAAAGCTTATGAAGCTAATCCTACAAGAGCGAATGCTTCAAGTTTAATGCTGCATTTGGCAAATAAGCTTTCTGAAAATACTTCATTAAATCTATCGGAACAAAACATAGTAAATGAAGCTATCAGATTGGCACAGTTTTATGATGTTAAAAATCGACCTGCAACAAAGAAACAAGAAGAAACTATTAAAGAATTTCTTGAACAATTAAATTATAAAGATGATGAGGATAAACCGTTGGAATACACCGATTATATCAATAATCCGACTATGTCAAATGCCTCTGACCTTATATCAAGACTTGCGGAAGAATTACTGTTCAACGAAGCAGGAAATTTGATAGAATATACAGCTAAAAGACCGGGTGCTTATAAAGTCGGTGAGCACGGTTTATTTTCATCATACCCTGATGTAGATCTTGACAGAGTTGCAGAAGAAGTATCAACTCATGACGGAAACATATGGACTGACATTCTCTCGCTCAGACGAGAGGACGCTGACAGGCTCGGTTATGACTGCCAAAAGCCATGGAAGGATTTAATAATGTCTAAAGTTGATCTTATCGCAGAAGCTCACGGTATAAACATTAATAATCTGCAATGGTATGCTGGTATGCACAATACAGGTCATCACCCGCATGTACATTTATTTGTTTACTCAACAGACCCAAAAGAAGGCTTTTTGTCTAAGAAAAATATTAAGAATTTAAAATCAGAGTTTGTTAATGAAATTTTCAAAGATGAACGACAGGAAATTTATATTAATAAAGACAAATACCTCAACGAGCTAATCAGTCAGAGTAAAGCTTTACTAAATAATCTGCTTTCCGAACCTAATCAATATATTTCCGATGAAACTTTAAAATACTTAGTTAATCAAATGTTGACCCTTTCAAGCAAAGATTTCAGCAAAGGAAGAAATACTTACGGCTTTTCTTCACCTGACAAGAAAAAACTTGTAGATGATATTCTAACCACACTTGTAAGCAATAACAACCAACTGTCAAATCTTTATGATAAGTGGTGTGATGAAAGCTACAGTTTGAGTAAATACTATTCAAAAAAAGAATTTGTAAAGCCTGACATTTCCAAAATTGATAAATTTACATCTATCAAGAATTATATTTTAGAATGTGCAAAATCTATGAATCAAAGCGGAACATTTATAACTGCAACTGATGATATTACGATTTCTCCCCCACCGAATATTACAGCTCCTGCAGAAACAGAACCGCAATCAGCAGATAATGATAACGGTTTTATTGATGATACAAAGCCGGAAGAATACGAATATACAGAGTTACAAAAAATTCCCTCATTTATACTTGGAAATGAAGGAAAGGAAGTTATAGATTTTAAAAAAGCGTATCAAAATTCAAGTGATTTGCAAACCAGAACTGCACAATCTTGCAGAAAACTTGCGGATTGTTATTACTACGGAAAAGGTACTGAAAAAGATTATAATGCGGCTCAAATGTGGTACGGTATTGCTGCCGACAGTTATGGTGACAGTATGTCTGCATATAAACTCGGACAAATGTATTTATACGGTACTAAAGATACAGAAATCAATAAAGAACTTGGCAACTACTATTGCAAAACAGCTTTTATTCAATTCAGAGATGGGTTAAAAAACAGAAATTACTTTTATGAACTCGAAAATGATTCTGACAATTTGCATTATTACAGTGAAGTTGATTCTTATGAAACATATATTGAATACCTGTTAGGCCGAATGTACCTTAAAGGCGAAGGTGTTGAACAGGATTATCGCTGCTCAAGTAATGTTTTTAGTCTTGCTGCAAAAAACGGTTATTCGCATGCTTACTACTACCTTGGCAATCAATTTTATTATGGCCTTGGTTTTACTCAAGATTATGAAAAAGCATTTGACTATTACTTAAAAGCAGATAGAAAAGGTGATAAATATGCGGCATACAGACTTGGTAAAATGTGTTTGTCCGGTGAGGGTGTAAATATTGATATACAGCAGGCAGAGCATTATTTTTCAAAAGCAACTAAAACAGTTGTGCTTGCAAATTATGACCTTGCAAAGCTGTATGAGGATTATGCCGATGATTTTAATAATGTTTCAAAAGATTATATTAACGGCTTATATAAAAAAGCATTGGAGGGTATGATAGAACAAGAAGAAAACGATATACAAAATGCTTTTACAGAAATGCGTATAGCAAATATGTATCTTGCAGGAAAAGGCACAGATATTAACATTAATTCTGCAATTGAGTGGCTCAATAAAGCAGCTAAACAAGATAATCCAAATGCAGCATATCAGCTTGGTTACATATACTCTTCCGAAAAATACAATATCATTGATGAACAAAAGGCTAACGAAAATTATAAAAGAGCCTGTTTGGAATATGAGAAAGCAGAAGGAGAAAACAGTAATGTTACAGCTGAAAGCAGACTTGGTAAGATGTATCTAAACGGCTACGGTGTTGAGAAAGATATTCAAAAAGCTGTAATTTGGCTAAAAAAGGCTACATTAAACGGTAGTGCTTCATCTGCATACACGCTTGCAAAGCTATACGAAAACGGTGAAGGCGTCGAAAAGAATATTGAAGAGGCATACAGTTATTATCAAATATCTGCTGTACTCGGTAACTCCTATGCAAACTATCAAGTCGGTAAAATTTCTCTTCAAAAGGGAGAAATTGAAAAAGCTGTTGAGAATTTTCAAGAAGCAGCAAAAGGAAATATAGCTCACGCTTGGTTTAAACTCGGTAAAATATATTCAGATGAAAGTTACGGACTATATGATATTTCAAAAGCTCAGCTATGCTACAGTAATGCTTTAAATCTTTACATAACAGATTATACCCAAAATCCTGATGACTTTACAGCCTATAGACTCGGAAAAATGTATTTTAACGGTTTAGGTACTGATATTGACATAAATAAAGCTATACATTGGTTTTCACAAGCTGAAAAACTCGGCAATACAAATGCTGCCTATCAGTTAGGTAAAATAGCATTTGAAAATAATGATATTGAAAATGCTATAAAACATTTTCAATATGCAGCACAAGGAAATATATCTAACGCTTGGTTCAATCTTGCTAAAATTCATTCAAATGAAAGTTATGCCCATTATGATATTGCAAAAGCTCAGCTATGCTACAGTAATGCTCTAAATCTTTATATAACAGATTACAATCAAAATCCTAATGATTATATTGCTTATCGTCTTGGTAATATGTATTTAAAAGGGTTAGGAACCGATATGAACATTAATCAAGCTATATATTGGTTTTCCGAAGCTGAAAAATTTGAAAATGCAAATGCAGCTTATCAGCTCGGTTATATCTATCACTCCGAAAAATACGGATTACAAAACAATGAGCTTGCAAGTAATTATTTTAGAAAAGCATTATCGGCTTATCTTATCCGGTTTAATAACAATCAAACAGATTCAGAATTAGCTTTGCGAATAGGTACTTTTTATCAATACGGATTGGGAATCGAACGAGATATTGAAAAGGCTCTTTTGTGGTATAAAAAGGCTGTTGAACTCGGGAATATAAAAGCACAACAAAAAATTGAAGAAACTAACACTCAACAGCAAATAACAGTGCTTAATCTTGCCTCTATAGCTGCTCATATGGGCAAAATTATAAACACAGAAACAATTGCCGCCGCAAAGCAAAAATACACATCTGATTCAAAACAGCTAAGAGATGAAAAAATACAAAAAATACAATTAGGTCACGCTGTATCTGACAATCCAATCAGCTATGACTATTAAGGAGGTTAAAAAATGTCAAAATTTATTCCGTTTACAGATGAAGAGTTGTATCAGGCTCATCATAAAGATATTAAAGAATATCTTGAAAGTATAGGAGAAAAAGTTTTACATAGCGGTACAGAATATATGTGGGAAGCACATGACAGCGTAAAAATACGAGGTCATATTTGGTACAGACATTCTACAGGTGAATCGGGTACGGCAGTAAATTTTCTGATGACATTTTTTGATTTTAGTTTTCAAGAAGCAGTAATAACTTTGCTTGACGGAAATTACAAAGCTACAAGCAATTCAAAGCCTGTTGATTTTATAAACGAACCTGATATTTACCATAAAAAAGACAGAGTAGTTTTACCTCAAAAAAACACAAACAACAAACGCTTGTATGCTTATCTGTGCAATTCACGCTGTATTGATTACAGTGTTGTCAGATACTTTGTAAAAAAAGGTCTTATATATGAAGATAAAAGCAACCACAACATTGTATTTCTCGGCAAAGATAAAAAAGGAATAGTCAGGTATGCCGGATTAAAAGGTACGCTTACTGTTAAATCTTTTAAAGGTGAGATTACCGGAAGTAACAAAATATACTGCTTTAAGCACATTGGTTTGTCTGATGTGCTTTTTGTTTTTGAAGCTTTTATTGACTTATTCAGTTTTATTACTTTGTATCAGCTTGACGAAAACTGGCACACATACAACTATATAGCTTTAGGAGGGCTGAATTTAGAAGCTTTGAAAAAATGTGTTAAAGATTACCCGCATATAAAGAAAATCTATATATGTACAGATAATGATATAAACAGTTCTGACGGCAAAAATCACGGACAAGACTTTGCTAAAAAAGCACAAAAATTATTTCAGGTCAAATATAAAACTGAAATAATAACCCCTAAGCTAAAAGATTGGAACGAAATTTTAAAACAAAGGAGTCAAAGTTATGGGAAGTAGCTCAACAAGCGGAATTATTATATTTTCAATAATCGTATTAGTTGTACTTATAGCTGCGTACTTTATATCATCAAGCGGCAAAAATTTAAACTCTATTAAAAGCAAGCCTGTCGGTGACGGCCAATTTGGTGACCAAAAATGGGCCACCAAACAAGAATTAAATAATAATCTTGTTATTATACCATATGAACCCGAAAAGTGGAGAAATGGCGAAAACAGGCCACAGCTTGAGGGCATTATACTCGGTGCAGTAAAAAGCGGTAAAAAAGTATTTGCATACATTGATACATCTGATAATCATACTCTCTCCGTATCTGCTCCGGGTGGCGGTAAAACATCTTCTTTCGTCTATCCTAATCTTGAGTTTTTAGCAGCCGTTGGCAATCCTTTTTTCGTCACAGATACAAAAGGTGACGCTCATCAGACATATGCACCTGTTTTGGAAAAATATTACGGGTACAAAACTTATGTAATAGATTTAAGAAATCCTACTCGCAGTGACAGTTACAATCTGATGTATCTTGTCAATAAATACAATGACCGCTATGAATCAACAAAAAGTCTTGCAGACAAAGCACGGGCTGAAACATATGCAAAAGTTCTTTCAAACTCAATCGTACATATGGACGGTTTCAAAAGTGCAGGACAAAATCAATACTTTTACGAATCTGCAGAAGGCATTATTACAGGCGTTATCTTACTTGTATCCGAACTTTGTGAACCCGAAGAAAAGCACATAGTATCAGTTTTTAAAATAATTGAACAGCTCCTTGAAATTGACCCACGAACAGTAAATAAAAAAGGAGTAATGCCTACAACTTATCTGACTGAATTATATACAATGCTGCCGACTAATCATAAAGCAAAATGGTTTATGTCTGCCACAGCCTCCGGTGCTTTTCAGACTACTGCAAGCGTTATGTCAACAGCAATGAGCCGTATGCTTTCCTTCATTGATACAGAAATGGAACAAATGATATGCTTTAACAGCGATCTTGATATTGAAAACTTTATTAACGGCAAACAAGCAATATTCTTTGTTGTTGATGAAAAATCAAGCACTAAAAATTTTTTAGTAAGCTTACTTGTAAGGCAAACTTATAACGAATTACTTTGTGCCTCTGAACATTTTGAGAACAACAAGCTGCCACATCGAGTATACTACTACCTTGATGAATTTGGCACATACACAGCCATAGAGAGAGTTGATCAGATGTTTTCTGCAGGCAGATCAAGAGGTATCATTTGCTGCCCATTTTTACAAACTACAACGCAGCTTGATCAAAAATACGATCAGAATACAGCAAGCGTTATAAAATCAAGCTGTCAGAATGTAATGTTCAGTTACATAGCACCTACTTCCCCTGACGCAGAAACTTTTTCAAAAATGCTTGATAATCAGACGGTAATGTCAGGCTCTGTTTCGCAAAAGCAAAACAGCTTTTCAAACAATAACAACGCAAATTCCGTTACTTACAATATGACAAAAAAGCCTTTAATGACACCGGGGCAAATTAAAAGAATGAAAAAAGGTGACTGGGTACTTATGAAAACAGGTATGCACCCGGCACAAATGAAACTCCTCAAAAGCGAGGATTGGGGACTGTCGCTTAATGAAGAACCCTATAAAGCAAAGAAAAGCACTATAAGAGAGGTAAGCTATGCCGACCGCACAAGATTATTTTCGGCTCTGCTAAGTAAATATCCTACAGCAAAGGCATATACCCCACCTGTAGGCTCATCTGCAGAACCGGTACAGACTCACGAAAAAAAGCCTGTACTAAAAACATATATTTAAAACTAAGTCTGTTGCTCTTGCAGCAGACTTTTTTAATTGCTTAATTCACACGGTCTTGAACAATTAAAAAAGTCCGTTTCAAGCAGCTTCAAAATACGGAGGAATTATAATGAAAAAATTAAATAACAAAGACATAGAAATCGCAGTAGAAATTGACGGTGTATATGCACAGGGATTTGGTATGCTTGCTCAAAAAGTTATGCTTGAAAAAGAACTGCCTTTACAAAGCAAGGCTATTTATGCCTACTTAGCTTCTTATGCAGGTTCAGGTAAAATTTATCCAAAACGCAGCACAATACTTCGTGACCTAAATATGAACAAAGACACCTACTACAAATATCTGAACAAGCTTGTTGAAAAGAGTTATATTTCAATTTCAAAAGCTAAAGGCTTTCTAAATAAAAATGTGTACACCATATGCAGTAATCCTAATGCTATAGGTTGTCCGCCGTCTGCTTCTGCAGAACATCATACACTTTCGCTTGATAATATTTACTCATACGGCTACGGAAATATGCCAAAGCTAATTATGTGTGATACTCGTTTATCCGTTAAGGCTCGTGGTATGATTGCTTTATTCTATTCACTTGCTCAAGCATCAAACACAGTATTTCCTACAAGAGATTATACTATGGAAATTCTCGGTATAAGCAAGCAGACATACTACAATACACTAAATGAACTTATAGCCTATGGCTATATATCCGTAATTAAGCGTAAGGGTAAAAACGGTAAGTTTTGTGTAAATAACTACATACTTAACACTAATCCTACAGTTATAGAGAAACAGGAAAAAGAAAGTAATAAACCGTGTCCTAAATTTTCGGACAATGTAAAAAATGCGATAAAATCTACACTCTCACCATGTCCTAAAAAACAGGACAATGAAAATAACCGTGTCCTAAAAAGCAGGACATTGCCGTGTCCTAATTCTTCGGACAATACCGTGTCCCAAAATTTCGGACATTATAACAATACCATATATAACAATACCATAAATAACAGTAAATCAGATCATAATCTAATCATTGACAGAATTAACCTTACTGTACCTTTTACAACTGACAATGACAAGATTATTGAATCGATTAAAGAATTGACAGATTATAATGCATATCAAAGCTATGTCGCTTACGAGAACGATATATATTCAAGATTATACTGCAAAGCCGTTGATTTACTTTGTGATATGGCAACCAACAACACTTCTCAGACCTATAATAAAACTACTGTGTCACAGCGTACACTTATTTATTCAATTAACAACTGCATTACAAAGCACGGTATTGCAAAAGCTAATTCATTATGTGATTTGATTTCGGATACACTTTTAAATTATGAAGAAGCAAGCAAAGAATATGAAATCCGTAATTATTCAAAATATCTCAAAGCGTTACTTTTTGACAACATTACAAACTTTGCGTTTAACTTAGTCAAATTTGACTTATAAGCGTTTTTTATTGTCTGCTGATGTAATTTCACTCTTATGGGGAATAAATCGAATTTACGCAAAAATCAAGGCTTTTTCTTTTCTGCTATCAGCATTTTGTCAAATTTTTGTCTTGAAATTTTAGCAATATTAAAACCAATGTTACTAAAAAGTCAGCTTTTATCTGATGAAAATAAAACAGCAATCTAAAAGTGATATTAAAGGTTTAGTCGATGATATTAAAGTTAATGTTATCGAAAATGTCGGCACTGCCGACATTTGTGACCGACTTAATATTGCTTGCAATATTAAGTCTTTATCCCGCAAAATTTACTACCCTACTTTCCGTGGCAAAATATTGTTTTGGTGTCCCACCGTGGGACAGTTATAGCTTACCTCCTCAAGTGTCCTACGGTGGGACACTTGAACTTAGTAAAAAGCTGCTGTTTCTCAAAAGATTACTTCAAAATCAGAATTATCGATAAATAATAGCAGGCTCAAAAGAAAATATATTCAACGACAGCAGCGTAAAAGCTAAAGTTTGCAAAGTTATCAAGCTCGGCAAAAACCCCTAAAGCAGAGAAAAAAATAGAACAAGACGATTGCTCACAAAAATGCAGCATAACTTACGCCGGCAGCTCTCCCCTACACTATTTTAAAGCTGACTGTAAATAACTTTTGCAAAAACATAACCCGTGCAGCTACTCGCCTACAATTAAACACCCGAAAGCAGAGAAAAAAATAAATAAACAACCTCTTGTTTGCCCACAAGTGTCCCACGGTGGGACACTTAACTGATATATTAATAAAAAAAGGAGTCATAAATATGTTAAATCGAATTGTACTCATGGGAAGGCTTACTGCTAACCCTGAACTCAAATCAACTACTACCGGAAAAAGCGTAACAAGTTTTAGTATCGCAGTTGAACGAAATTACTACAAACCCGGTGAAGAAAGAAAGGTTGATTTTTTCAATGTTGTCTGTTGGAACTACACAGCAGAATTTGTATGTCGCTATTTTGCAAAAGGCAATATGATTGCTCTTGAAGGCAAACTACAAAGTCGTACATATCAGGCCAATGACGGAAGTACACGCTATGTAACCGAAATTGTTGCAGATACAGTATCATTTACCGGTGAGCGTGTGCAAAAAGCAAATAATAATAAAGGCTCTTCTTCAACTACATCTGAACGGCCGCCCTTGCCCTCACAACCCGATTTTGAAAATATGCCTATTGATGATGATTTACCGTTTTGATAACTAACAAGTGTCCCACCGTGGGACACTTGTTAAGAAATTAAAATATTTTGTGCAAGAATATTGCATAAAATATAAATGTAAGTTATAATAATATAAAACAAATGCAAAAATTTGATTGCAAATTAAGGAGGATAAGTATGATAGTTGAAATAAGAATTAATAACTGCTATATTTTCAATCAAGAAGTTGTATTTTCAATGAATGCAGATATGCGTAATAAAAGATTTATCACTAATGTTCATAAAGAAAACAATTTTAATATATTAAAAACTGCCGCCATATATGGCTCAAATAATACAGGTAAAACATGCTTTGTTAAATGTATAGCTGATATTAAAAATACACTGCTAAACAGAAAATCAAAAATAATGTCTAATTTATTTACAGACAACTCAATCTGTGAATTTGGCATTACTTTCTTAGAAATTAACAGAGAATTTTCTTTTGATTTTAAATTTGATGAAAATAAAGAAGAATATATATATGAATGTTTCTCAGAAATAATAAAAGACCAATACGGCAACGAAAAAACACAATGTTGGTTCAAAAAAGATGTGAAAAACAAAGAATATTACTGTGCAGATGAAAATTTAGATACAATGTTACCCGTTATATCAAATAATAGTCTGTTCTTTTATCAGATTGATACAACAAAATTTAAATATCTTGATGAAATGAAAAAAATACTAATCAGCTTTGCAAATAAAATTGATATTGTTAATATGAATAATATTCCTATCAAGCATACTATTGAGCTAATGAAAAATAAAAACAATCTTCAAAACAAGATTGTTGAATTTATTAAAAACGCAGATTTATATATGGATAATTTTGAATTTGTTGATATGGATAAAATAAAATTTTCCAAAAAAGATGAAGGAAAAGCTGATGAAAATGCACTAAACTTACCTGACAGCATTATGGATCAAATTCGTTTAGTTTCAACATATAAAGGTATTCAAGTACCAAGTATGATATTTGATTCCACCGGAACAAAGAAAATAGCAGCATTAGCAAGCTATGTTATTGAAGCGTTGGAAAAAGGCCGAATTTTAATTATAGATGAACTCGACAGCAGCCTTCATTTTAAACTTACAAGAGCCATAGTAGCTATGTTCAATAATGAATTAAATACTAAGGCACAAATGATATTTACTGCTCACGACATTAGTTTAATGGATTGCAAAAAGCTGTTTAGAAAAGAACAAATATGGTTTGTTCACAAAGATAAGTACAATGTTTATTTTTATTCACTTGCTAATTTTACAGCTCAACAAGGTGTGCGTGAAACCACAGATATTATTGAAAAATACAAAAAAGGTGCTCTCGGTGCAATACCGGAACCTGATTTAATCAATACGCTAATAAGTATTCATAATGATACAGTGAAAGGAGGTACATCATCTGATGATGAATAACCTACCTATATTTTTTGACAAGCAAAGAATATGTATTATTTGTGAAGGAAACGAAGAATACTTTTACCTTGACAGACTTAAAGAGTTACAAGTATGGAACGACCAATACCATATAGAATTAGTTAATGCTAATGGAAACGGTAACATACCTGCAAGATACCAAGACCGCTATAATAGTGACTCATATGATATTGTTCTTGTATTCTGCGATACAGAAAAAAAGCCATATGAACAGTACAATGACATAAAGCGTAAAATCAATGAATTTCATGGAATTGACAATATAGCTGACTCACTAATCATATTCGGTAATCCGTGTACTATGCAAATTGTTTCAAAACATTGGACAGATGAAAATCTCAACACCCCTGCCAAACCTGTAAATGCTCCGTTAATTAAGCATTTTACAGGCGTAGAAAATTATAAAGCAAAAGCTAATCAAATAGAAAAAGCTATGCAATTTATTACAAAGGAAAACTACTATGATATGAAGCGAAGAGTTCAAAATTTAGAATCTGATGACAGCATAAAAGGAAGCAGCAATTTTAAAAGATTTTTAAAATATTTGGAGTCTGACAATAGTAGCTGGATTGAAGAAATAAACAAAAGACTTTTAAGTGAAGCTGAATAATCGTTTATAAATTAACTGTCCCACCGTGGGACAGTTAATTTATTTTTCCTGCTATTTCAAAACATCAAA
>ULNK01008171.1_pt1 | contig 31286 bp, 37 predicted proteins | sample 1951911 | NCBI WGS metagenome assembly ULNK01 (sample SAMEA4835576, study PRJEB28245) | human gut metagenome | biome: gut microbiome; material: fecal sample | place: Denmark | collected 2008 | reverse complement strand
GGACGCTTCCTGTTCCTGTGCCGACAGGCAGAGGGGAATACAGAAAGCTAATACAGATAAACCAATTGATTTACAATACATTCGCTGTATAAATTACTATTTAATATGATTAATAACTTATGAAAAAGCCCAAAGTCCTCCCTTGAAACTATAAAAACAGCTTCATACGAGAAAACAGGTTATGAGGTTATGGCTAAAATATCAAGACAGGCAACAAAAAAGATAACTTCCAAATTCTCATCTGTTGTATCCTTATATAATTTGAAACTTTCCCCCCTTTATACCTCTTCCATCCTTACCAAATTCCACCCTGAGAATTGCATCACAATCTTGTGCAGTTGCGTACCTTGGCGCAACACTTCCACTCTTGGTGCACGAGCATAGCCGTCTATCTGCTCCACAGCTTGCTGCCACTGCTCCTCAGCCTTTGCCTCAAAATCCTTCTTCGGCAGATATTTCAGCTCCACTATGTAGCAATGCTTGGACTGATAGTGCGTCAGGTTGGGCAGAAGAAAGAAATCACAATAACCGTGGCTCAACTCCACTTCAGGAGCGGTGATGTAATAATCGTTCAGACTCAGATAAGCCATAAAGAAACCCTGTATGCTACGCTCACCTTCGATGGAGTCGCGTACAGATGACAGCTTTTCATAGGCATCAGCTATATATTGCAAGGCTTCCCGCCACTGACCGTCGAAGGACATGGCATCGAAATAATCGTTCAAGGTGTCTATACTTACATGGCAATGAGCTTCATATTCCTCCAGCAGGTACTCATAATACTGTTTACGCACATTGTTGTTCGGAATGCATAGTATCAACCTCTTGCCATACGTACCCTTTATAGTCAGCATGCCATAATAAAACAGCAGACTGGGGAAAATGTCGGGATTAGTCAAATCTTTGGCAGGGAAGGACTCTTCCACTTCCGTTATAATCTGCCCCTCTTCAGCGATACGCTGGATGATACCTCTGCGGTCACCGTCCAAGCGATCCAGCTGCAGCAGTTTCTTCAACTTATTGTAGTCAGTTTTCGTATTTGGGTCCACCATCCTCTCAGGCGAATGACCACTGTCCATGTACTGGCGGAGATAATAAAGCACCATGTCACAGTTGAACACGCGGCCATCCTGCTTCAGGCACTCCTTGGCGAAACAATAATTGTCATACCACGGTTTCATTTCCGTTATCATCGCCTCCACGTCACTTTCGGCAGGAAGCATACCCGATTCTTTATAATAAAGAAGCATGCCACGCACATCCTCGGTACTGAAACCCAACATTTTGTCGAACTTGGGATTCATGGACAAGTGCCAGCCGATGTTGAAACCGCTGGTCAGGTCGTCTAGAGTCACAGGGCTTACACCTGTCATGAAGATACGCTCAAACATACCCTTGAACTTCTTGAACACATCGCGATAGAAACCGCTGGCATGGGTGATGGCATGATACACCTCCTCCCCCTTCTCATTGAGCACGATATTGGTAAAATTATCGTATTCGTCGATGATGAGATAAAGGGGGATACGCAGTGCCCCGGCATTGTCGCGGATTAATGCCAACTTACCCGAGAATGTCTGTATCTCAAAAAAAGCCTTTACCACAGCTTCCGGATATTCGTTCTGATATTTGCGCATGAACCCATCCAACATCACTTTGCAATATTCGTCAAAACGCTCCGAAAGCCGATCTATGTCTCCACCCACTTGAGAGAAATCCAGATAAAGCATCTGATACCGCCCACGGAGCGGTGTAGGATGGTCATGAATCAAAAGCCCGCCGAACAGGGAGTCAAAACGGTCTGCCATCGCCTTGTCATAATAAGCTTGCATCATACTGATGAACAAGCTTTTACCGAATCGACGAGGACGGATATAAAAAAGATTTCGAGGCTGTTGCTCCAGTAAAGACAAATACATCGTCTTGTCCACATAATACAAATTTTGTTCTCTCACCGTCACGAAGTCGGACACTCCATAGGGCACTTGCTTTATCTCTTCCATAGCTTCATCTCACATTTATACAGCAACATTGCTTGTTACAAAGTTACATAAACAATTCCGACCGGACAAAGGTTTACAGACGAAATCCAACGAGAAAATCCTAACCGGATAATTTATTTTATTATGAAACTCCCCCTCATTTTTCTATCTTCCAGTCACTCAAAGTATGCTTTTCCGAGTCGAAATTAATACCCACTTTAACAATAGGTAACCCACAAAGAGCAAAGCGTTCAGGATATTTCTTCAAGTTTATCTGAAACATTGCTTCCTGTGAAGACCTGTCCAGTTTTAATTCAATGACATACAATGTATCGCTTGTCCGCATCACCACGTCCACACGTCCTTTTGGAGTACGTACCTCCACATCGACATACATTCCGAAAAGTGAGAAAATAATGTAGAGCAATTGTTGATAATGTCCCTCATAATTCGTATTGTCACAATAGGGCACGGTAGAGAGAAATTCCTGAAGCAGGCGCAAGGCACCATCCATATCATCCAGACGTATCGCACCATACATACGAGCAATAGTAGTCAGCCCTATGTCAGTATCGTTATTCAGATAATTAGGCAACAAGCTTTGCATCAGCCCTACCCGTATTTCGCCGTTCGGAATGTCAAGCGTATACAGCCCCGTATACTTATCATAATCCTTTATAGTGATATACCCACTCTGATAAAGCAAAGGCGTAATAGTTGTCATCCGTTCTGTAGGCGCATCAAAACTGGCAGCCATGACCTGCATGCTCCTCCCCAGCTCGGATGGAAGAATATGAAATTTGCGCAACATCTCTACCAAATAAGTGGGCGTGCCGCTACCAAACCAGTAATCGTTCAACTCTCCTCGTTCGAAAGCATTGAGCAGGCTGAAAGGATTAAAAATATCAGGCGACGGCCACGTAAAATGATAACCGTCATATTTCTCCTTCAGCTTCAGTAGCACCTCCTGTCCGGTCATCTCCTGTGAAACGGCAAGACGCTCGATGTAGTCATACATCTGTTCCTGCATTTCTTCCTGAGTAATACCGCAGATAGCAGCATAGGGCTTGTCCATACTGATATTAGAGATATTGTTCAGTTCACTGAATATGCTGAGTTGGGAAAACTTAGTGATACCGGTCAAGAATACGAAGCGCAAATAAGGATCGCACGCCTTCAGCGGACTGTAAAAGTTTCGCATCACATTGCGCAATGCAGGCAGCTCCTTTTCCTCATGCACCACATCAAGCAACGGTGCATCATACTCGTCAACAAGTACCACCACCTGACGACCAGTCTGCATGCAGGCAGCCTTTATAAGGTCTGCCAACTGAATATTGGCCTCCGCATCATTGTTCTTCTCCAAATCATATTTCTCATTATACTCCCGCAACTGCCAGGCAATATATTCATTCAGTTTTTCTCTATCCAAATGTTTGGCCAGACTCATATCGAAATGCAACACCGGATATTCCGTCCATTCGGTTTCCAGTTTCTCGATGGCAAGACCTTTGAAAAGATGCTTTTTCCCGGCAAAGTAACTATGCAACGTAGATGTCAGCAAAGACTTTCCGAACCGCCGGGGACGACTCAGAAAATAATATTTCGAGCCACCATGCGCCATCCGGTAGACATATTCCGTCTTATCGATATAAAGATAATCCTTATTGATAATTTCCTCAAAAGTCTGTATACCCACCGGGCATTTCTTCAATTGCTGCCATTTCATGATCCGTTGCTTTTTACCGTTTATGCAAAGGAACAAAATCTATTCGGAAAATCCTAACCGGATAATTTATTTATTATCTCAAATGAGGGTGGAGAATAATAACAGAACATCAAAATTGGATGCCAACATGATTGCCAAAGAAAAAAATCATCCCAATGCATCAATCTGATAACATCACCTGTAGCTGCACAGATTATTTCATTCAAAAGGATTCTTATAATATCCCATCAATTGCTGTGCGAAATAATAGAAGAATTTCATATCATCTACAAAATAGCGTTTAAATAATCGCTTGGGCTCCTTAATCACCCGATACAACCACTCCGCACCCAGTTTCTGCCATATTTGGGGAGCACGTTTTAATGTACCCGCTTCAAAGTCAATTGTGGCTCCTAATGCCATAAAGATATCAATATTGGGCATATGTTCACGATATTTCATGATCCACTTCTCTTGTTTAGGTGCACCTACACCAACAAGTAGCACATTAGCCCCACTCTCGTTTACGATACGAACTAATTTCTCACATTCCTCTTGTTTCTTTTCGAATCCATACGATGGAGAACAAGCACCAACGACAATCTCTCTACCAACTTTTTCATTTATTCTACTCATTGCTTTCTGAGCAATCCCTTCAGCAGCACCAAGCAGGAATATTTTACAATTAGGATTTTCTTTGTGATATTCGTAAAATGCAGTAAAGAAACTACTGCCCGGAATAGCCATAAATAACGGATGTTTCAATAGTTTCGAGATTAAATACAGAATCTTACTATCACATACCACCCATTCAGCTTTTTGATAGACTTCATAAAAGTCTTTATCCTTTTGAAGTTTGACGAGATGATCAAGATTAGGAGTTATAAGGACACCTTCATTCATCTCCTTTAATAATTCATCTTGAGTAAGATTTTGTATTCTTACATTCAAGATGTTTACATACTGCTTCATAATAATATACGACTATTTGTAATTTCCAAAATAAGAATGGGAACTATTACATTTTTGTCCAGTCTATACATCTTTTCGAATCATTCATCAATAAACTTGATATATAACTGAATGAAGAATTTCCTTGCCAATAAAGATATTTACATTTTGAGAGTAACCACATATCGATTAAACTATCTTCAAACATTCTTCTTTTTAAATTATTATCGTTTTGCTGCGATGCCCAAATATGAATTCCCCCTTGCTTCACTTTTGGTATATACTTATTAGTCGTTAATATATGATTTCCATATTTTTCTTTAAATTCCTTTTCAACATCAGCATTATCAGTGCAGAGAAAAATTCTACAATTTTCCTTTTCAACTAATTTATCAAGTTTATCCATAAGTGTCGCTAATTTTGCAGTAGGTTTCTTATCTGTATATCTTATATGTACGCCAACAGCCTCATTAAGCATCATCTCCACAACTTTACCATTAATTATCTGTTGATACTCTTCCCGGAGATTTACATAATGAGAAAAATTCTTCATCGAAACAAAAGGTCTGAAATCTGCGAAGAATACAATATCCGCTTTTAACCATGGCCATAAATTACTGCCAAGAGGAAAATTCTTACCATCATACATTGTATTAACCATTTTCCACCAACTCATTTTCTCCATTTTCTCAGGTCTTTGAAAAGACTGTAACCCCAATAGATAAACTAGCTTATGCAATGGTATAATCGATAATCCTACTTTATATATAGTTTTGTGTGCTATTCGAGGAGTATATACATCAAAACCCGATGCTATATTACTTTCCGGATATACTGGTATATAAAAGTCACGTTCTTCTATACTTTTAGGATAAGTAGTTGCACCATTTTTTAATGCTCCTATCAAGTCATTCAATGTTGCAGTATGAGGATAATTAAACACAAAATATTCTTCAAATATATTATTACCCACATTATCAAACATACCATCACCCCAATCCACATAAATTATTCTTCTAGATAGTTTAGCATATTGTATAGCTTTCATTAATGTGATGAACCTGTTCCCTATCCCAGCACATCCCTTCAATACTAAATATTTATCCATATTACGATTTGAATTCTCTTTTTTTAATAAATTTAGAAGGATTGCCACCCACTACCGTCCAAGGAGCAACATCTTTGCATACCAAAGCCTTAGCTGATACGACACAACCTTCTCCAATAGTTACACCAGGAAGAAGATAAGCTCCTGTAGCAATCCATGAACAGGAGTTTACCACAATGGGACGTGTAACCAACATGAAATCTTTTCTTGCTACATCATGTGAACCGGCAAGCAGATACACATCGTTACCAATGCAACACTTGTCTCCAATTTGAATAGAAGCCATTGCGTATACCCATGTCCGTTCGCCTAAAGAAGAATAACGTCCCATAGACAAATGCCAAGGATATTCAATTTTACACTTTGGATGCAGATTACACGTCCAATCAATATCAGCCCCAAAAAGACGAACCAACCACACTCTGAAGAGTTTAAATGGTCGACCAACACGAGGCGACCAACGGAATACAGATGCATTGACCATTCCCCAAATCATATTTTTTATTTTATCTTTACGAGGCATAGCGTTAGTTTGAATAGGCTGAAATAAAGAAACTTGATTCATAACACACCCCCTTTCTCCAAATCAGCCAACAATGCTTTAATTTCCTCTACGGTCTCACATTTTACCCCCCCCCGTTTAATATCTATCAACACTCTATTCTTAATCAGTTTCGCAGGATTACCACCCACCACTGTCCACGGTTCTACATCCTTTACCACCACTGCACGTGCAGCACATACAGCTCCTTCACCAACAGTAACCCCTTGCCCAACAAACGCTTCTGCACAAACCCAAGCACGGTCTTCAATCACAATAGGCGCTTCCGTCTGATGATGATGTGGGTCGGTTATGTCATGACTTGCCGTGCAGAGAAAAGCACGTTGGCTCACTGTAGCGTTACGCCCAATATGAACAGGAGCTGCATTGTAACAGTCCACCCCTTCAGCCAAACACGCATAATCATCCATCGTAAGTAACCAAGGCTGAAACACGCGAACAGTTGCATAAACAGCCGCGGTCGGTGCTATTTTGGCCCCAAACGCACACAGCAACATACGTTTCCATCTCATTGCCATAGAACGAGGAAAAGGGCGAGCGAAACAAGTCCATGTGAAAGTCCATACTAACCGTCGCAATTTATTCGCTTTTGAATAAGGAGTTTGAAACTCCATTAAATCATTACCCATATAATTGACTTATACATTTTTATAAATAAGTTTTTTCATTATATCCGCCAACTTACGCTGTCCGCTCTTGCTGAGGTGAATCCCATCTCTATAATCCTGAGATGTAAATTCATAATCCAATTCCCGCACGAAAGTAACCTCATTTTTTTCAGCCCACTCTATAACCTCTTCCCCTTGCTCATTATATCGCCCCTGCTTCAGTTCTTCTTGGTCAGCATGCAGATATACAATCAAGGGAATGGAAGCTTTATCAGCCATAACCTTTAATTCATCAAAGCCAGGATTAAAAACTACTCCATCTTTCTTTATACCAGTACCATCTTTCGAAATTGCACGAAGCACTTTTTGGTCAGGGTCAGGCTCTGCTGTTTTCTTCCGTGGCAACACTCGCGGTAGCACATACCGTTCCAACAGTTCAGCCCATGCCAATGGATATTGCTTGTCAGGATATGAGGGATGTACACCCACTACCGGTTGATGATTGATATTATCGTGTGCATCATGGCTGCTCACAACTAGGAACATGGCCTTTGCACCAAACAGTCCATTTTCTCTTAGATAAGCAGCACAATTATCCGGCCCCCAACTTCCTGCCGATATGTTCAGCATTTGCATACCGGTTTCTTTCGTAAAGAGCGAAGTTGCAATATCATCCTGATCTACTTGTACGCCTCCATAAATTACCGAGTCCCCCAGCCCTAGAATTATAACTTTCGTTGTATCAGGCTCCTCACTTCGCTGTGAATAAGAATTATAATGAATATGATTGCCAAAGCGCATCATGTCTTGATTGGGTTTAGCTATATATTCATAACTGCCAGAAGCTTTATAAAGAGGCGCTTCTGCAAATCCATAAAAGCGTAACCCTATTTCGCCTAACAAGAGAAGTGCAATACTACCCCCCCCTATTTTGTAAATCAGTTTCATAAATAAACAAATGTAGGTTTTTCGTCTTTATCAAGAATCCAATTATAGAGAGCTTTCATATTCTTTGCAATCGAAGTGACAGAATAATTATTGACCATCAACTGATAGCCACGTTCTCCCATTGCCTGCAACTCTTCCGGAGATGTATTTATAGCCTTTCGTACCGCACTCGTAATTGCTTCTTGATTATATTTTACCCACCATCCACAATGATGCGAGTTCAACTCACTCCAAGGTGAACCTTTGGTTGCTATGCAAGGTATTCGTCGTACAAGTCCTTCCAAAATCACATTACCCAAGTTCTCAAACTCGCTGGGCATAGCCAATACTGAACAGGAAGCAATGGCCCTATCCTTTTCTTCACCAGACAGAAAACCTGCAAAGCGCACATTCTTCAAGTCTAAACGTTTTACTTCCGCCTCCAAAAAAGATTCGTAATCCTTATCCCCACCACCAATGATTAGCAGTTCAGCTTCTTTGGACTCCTTCTTCAGTTCTGCAAAAGCATATATCAAGCCCTGTACATTCTTTCTAGGAGATATACGACCTAAATATCCCAAACGAAATACCTTGTCTTCCTTACGGAAAGGATAATCTTTAATCTCTACAGGATTAGGAATTACTGCAATAGGTGAAGTTACACCTAAATTACGACAATAATTCATCTCATCAACGCAGGTAACCTGTATGCAAGCAGCCTTATTTAAATCTCTAAGCAAACGCCAACGCAATGATAACTTTTTAAAACCAGTGCTTGCTTTCGCTATATCCTGTGGATAAAGCATGCCTCGTGGCGTAATTAAATAAGGCTTACCCAACTTACGCGCCACATCCACAATGGCATATGTGGGATATTGCCACACTCCTTGTGCATGATAAATGTCATATGCACCCAAGGCAAACATATCCTTTTTCAATTGTGTTGAAAAGGCAAACTTTTTTTCCATGGGTGCAGACGAGTAGTGAACAAGTATCTCTTCGCCACGAAGCCGTCCCATAGGCGAGAGCGGATACATAATAATTTCCGCATCCACACCTTGCCGGTTCAATCCATATAATGTCAGATAGGTACTCATAGCCGGACCACCTGCATTCACGTCCAATGTACCACTATGTAATACTCTCATTTTTCTATAACAATATTTATATTTTAGCCCTTTATCCAAGGCCGATTCGAAGGCAGGCCACACAAACAATCTACCATATATCTAGCAACAACCTTTCCACTGATAGCCTGCTAGCCATTGAAGGCGATAGTCTCTATCCGCCCGAAGCTCACTAACATGTCCAAATACCTCTTGCAAACGAACGGCCAACTGTTTCGCATCACCGGCAGAGAATACAGCTCCACAGCGCGAATCACCCAGCAAATCCTTGGCACCACAAGCATCGCTACAAATCGTGTAAAGCCCCGCCTGCAAGCCTTCATTCACTACCGCTCCCCAACCGTCGTAAATACTTGGCAACACTAGCACATCCTGCCCAGCCAGCAACTGAGGTATTTCTGATTGTTTTTGTGCTCCAAGAAAACGCACCTGCTTTAATTTATGCTTCTGCACAATAGCTTCCAACTTTTCACGTTCGTGACCATCACCAATAAATGTTAGTTCTATCTCCTCACAGCCTCTTGCTCTACGTGTTACGATTAACTGACTCGCCAGCACACACACTGTTTAACCGCTCATTTTCCAACAAATGAACAATATAAGACAACAGATACGGGCTAAGCCAATTCTGCCCAAATACGATTCTCATGATTCTACTAAATTCTTATAGAGTTGATAATACTGTAACACGATAGACTCCAGTCGATACTTTTTCACATTCTCCAGACCGGCTTGTTCCAATCGTTCGTGTGCTTCCATCGCTTCAACATATCCTTGACGAATGGAGTCTACATCAGCCGGATTTACCAATACGGCTGCACCATTGGCTATTTCCTTCATGGGCGAAAGATTACTTGTTATAACCGTTCTACCCACTGCTTGTCCTTCGATAATCGGCATGCCAAATCCCTCATAAAACGATGGAAAATTCACGATATCACAAGCCTGATATTCGCATAATATTTCCTCATCGGTGAGATTACAGGCTTGACTATAATCAATGTGATAAATGCTCATCATTGCCTCTTGCTCCGAAGTGATATGACCGATAATACGCAAGTGGCAAGGAAAATCCTTCAACGCAAGAATGGAATTATTTAAATTTTTATTAGGCTTTGTACCGATATGCAACACGATGGGATTCACTTGATTAAACTCATGCGCTTTAGGCTGGAACTCCTGTCCCACTGCATTATAAATAGTGCAGGCTTGTCCTTTACGGAAATGCACGAACCGCGAAGCCTCATCTTGACTCTTCTCCGAGATAAACGTGATGCGATCTGCATATTTCAGCGTACGAATCCATCCCCAATATTTCCACATGGAGCGAAGCCCCATACGTTGATTGGTAAAGAAACCAAGGTCATGAACTGTGACTACCGTTCGCTGCCCTTTAAAAAAAGGCAGTAAGTAGTGCTCCGCACCGGTGATATGCACCACGTCATAGTTCGCTTGCTTCACCGCCTGTAGAGCATATTGAATATTCCGCCACAGTCCTATAGGTTTATAGTTCGGCACAGGTAAATAAACTGCATCCACTTCACAATATTTACGTATTTCCTGCTCGATGGGTTTGAATACCTTGCCGATAGAAAAGCCCATGTCGGGATGACGATAGATGAATAATACTTTCACGAGTTACAATAAATTCTATTTCTTTCCGATAAACAAAAACCGAGTAAAACGATTCTGATTAGAAATTGCATGCACGATAATCCCCCCGGTCAAAGCAATGAAGACTTGCACTGCTGGCAAATATCCGTCTGTATAATGCAAGAAAACGACATGCGTAAAAAAAATGGTGATACTACATTGCCCCACATAGGCCAATAGACTGTTTACAAAGAAAATACGCTTCAATGCCAAGCAACCTAAATACAGAACAAAACTAAAGCTACAAGGAATAAGTAAATCTAACAACCAATGGTTATATACCATCGACTTCATATTGATTTGATAATCCCATGCAAATACACTATTTACCCAAGTAAATAAAATAGGAATCAGTACTAACGTAATATGCCACGACCTAAACTGATAACGCTTAAACAAATCCCCCAAATACAAAAATACAATAGCACCAATAGAATTATCAATAGCCCAAGGTAATGGAAATACTTTAGGTAGGTATATGGATTTCAAATGAATAGCAATATAGCATAATACTACACTTAATATTAACCATTTCCCCCCCCAGGCACACTATATAAAAACAACGACTTACGTTTGATCCAACTATAAATGATTTGAGTAACAAACAAAGAATTAATAAACCAAAACGGATAAGTAAACGCAGTAGTATTCATACTACCTCCATAAACTATTCTCACTAAATACTTCTCTAAAGATTCCACATGAAACAAGCCCCAAAACACTAAACAATAAGCAAAATAGGGCACACATTGGCGAAGGAATCTCTTTTTGAGAGATTCCTTGTCTATACCCCAATTCTTATTCACAAGCCCACTTACTAAGAAAAAAGCTGGCATGTGAAACCAAAACACATCTATATATGGAATGGAGACTCCCTTCGTATGTCCCATAACAACACAAATAATTAAAATGCCTTTGAGAATATCAAGTTCTTGACGATACATATGTTATTGCTTTAAAATAAGAGGATAAATACAATTGACTACCGTACTTAGCGTATAAATTCGTCAATTTAAAGGATGAGAAATAAAAAGCCAACAGCATTATTGAAAATGTCGATCGAGCAGACAGCAAATCGTTATATACAAAAAGAAATGACATTTCTCATATCTTCATGCAAGTCAATCATATACAATGCATATGCTTGAACAATTTATTTGCATACCCGATATAACCCCACACTTACTAATTCTTGATAAACTTTTCAAAGCACTCATTTTTTACCACAAAAACTGCTTAGGGTTGGCTAATTTTAACGAACTATTGCTTAATAGATACCCCAATAATTTATATATAAAAACTATTATAAAAGTTATCCACCAAAAATTCCAAAACAAAAAACCTATATGTCTAACAATGCCACTGTGTACAGTAAACATATTGAAATACTCCATGAATTGAATCAATGTAAACATGGATAAGACAATTCTTCCATCCTTTAAACGAAAGACTAAAGAATTAATCAACCTAAAAAACCAATAATAAACGACAAATTGAATTATAAAAAAGCAAAGGCCAAAAACAGAAAGACCAAGACCCACATCACCTCCAACAATTAAGCCTGCAGCTATTGGTTGATGAGTACTTCGAGCATACAAAACATCCATTTGTGAACCTTCTGTATCTGTTTTAGACACACCAAACAAAATGTCAGGTATAGGAGTAGGTGGTAATATCATCAAAGCATTTACAAATTTATTTATCATTATTTCATCACACCAGCCCACCTTATTAGCATGATAAATAGTTGCATCTACGACTCGATAATTACAAAATCTTTCCAAAAAAACATTTGATACATAATTTTCATTCCAACTAGTTCTTAGTACATTATCTCCAATATTTTCTTGTAACAACATATACTGTTTTATTGCTTCTTTATTATTTGCGGTATTCCAAGTCTCTTGAATAAGCTGCTCAAAAGATATGTCAGAACGTAAAGAACGCACAATAACCATTGCAGTAGCTAAATTGGAAATAGGTCCCGATACAATTAAAAATATTGTTATTATTATAAATATATTTTTTACTGTTAATATACTACGTTTATATTGATTTAAAAAATACGTAGTAAAACTACCAGCAATAAAAATTAGGATTGGGGTTATCATATAATGCCTTCCATTAGTACCTATTAATAAAATAACAATTCCTATTATATAGAAATATACTAATTTTCTATGAAAGGGCGAAGCTTTTGGGCAACCTAGTAACGGTCTAAATAATATCAATATGGGAGAATACATAAAAAAAGAAAGAATAGCCAACATACCCGCACCTATTTCTATAGGTGTAACCATTAAAATCAAACGGGGCACCATTCCCCCTGCACCTAACACCCATAAGAATTTAACAGAAGGAGCTGAAAAGAAACCTATTCTTTTCAATTGCTTCGTAAACCTGTTATTTCGATTTGTTACTTTTCTTATTGCCAAAATAAAACTAACAGCAGTTATAAGATAATATAAGAATTGACAAATAAAAGTTGTTAATGGATTTAATAAATCATGATCCGCCGAAATCCCATCTAATAACGTTACAGGAATTGGTAAATACATAAAGAACTGAATGTTCAAAAACATCAAAAAAGCAATAGGGCTCTTCACTATAATATCATACCTAAATATATATTTATTAAAAATAATCAAGGATAGGATTGAAGTGAAACTCAGCACAACATTTGTTATTTTAGGATAGACTAATATTTCTATAAAACATGATATAAAAAGAAGAAGAGAAATAGCTCTCTTTATAATTTTTATATCCTCAACTCTTCTATTTCTAGTTTGACTCATAATAAAAATATATACTATTTTCCAAATATAATTTTATTCAATAAAGTTATCTCTTTTATAGATTTCCCCATCCATATGCAAATTACGCAAATGGGTATAGATATAAATAATGAAAGTAACAAAAAAAGAATAAAATTTTGACTTTTATCAAATTCTGTTATAATAGTTGTCAGATAAGTGCCTATCTCTAGTAATGAAGGCAGAAAGAAACGATGAAATACATATATTTCTAAGCTATAAGCGCCGCATAAACTAAAAAAAATTGATATTTGACTATTAAGTTTATCAAATAAAAAGAATAAAATAGGAATAGAAAAAACACCTAAAAGATTAAAACCGAAAGGTACTTTTTCCACAAACACCCATATTGTGAGATAAGCCAACAATTGTACAGCAATAGCATTACTATTGTAAAATACCTGCTTCTTAAGCCAATCGTACTTTACCATTAGAATACCCATAATAAAAAATGGATAATGATAAACAGCCCCTCTAAAATATGCATATTTCAAACCATATTGATACAATATAATCAAAAACAACCAAACTAATAACCTTATCAAAATATCTACAACAAAACTTCTTTTAAAGTTCTTCAAGACAAAAGCAAGAGAAACATCGATACACATTAAGAAAAACAACGCGGGCAAGAACCAATACCCATTAAAAGATCCATCTAACAAACAAGTAATATTACCATAAAACACGTAAGAGAACAACCCTCCAACAACAAAAAACGGCAACAAAATTCGCTTTACCTTTATCATTATAAATCTCTTATATTCAACAAAAGACCATTCATTAAAATATTTATACACAAATAATCCCGACAGGAACATAAATATAGGCATATGAAAACTTGTATAAAACTTATTAAATGCCACAGAACCTACTCCTAAAGAAATTTGCATAACATGTCCTATAACCATAAAAATGATAGCTATTCCTTTTAATTTATCAATGTAATCTATTCTATTATTTTTCATATCAACGTTTCATACAAATACTAAGTATTTTTTTTATCATATTTTCATTAGAATAATCAGATTCTACACACCGATTTCGCCCAGCCAAGGCAACAGCAGCACGTTCCTCTTCATGGGATAAATAGTAGTTACATTTTTCCAATAATTCTTCATTCGAACTAAAAAAAGCAGCCTCCATATCTTCATTAAACATAGCAAGATGTTCATCGGTACGTTCAGCCAGCATAAAACCACCACAAGCCGGAATTTCTACCGTTCTAGTAGTTTGTGTATCAAAATTCATCTTACGTAAGAAGCAAAGATTGATACGAAAAGCAGCAAGAGCCTTACTATAATCCTCGCCTTTCAACCATTTCCCCTCAATGAGTAAGTTAGGACTATAATTGGCATAGTTCATCCATTTACCCGCCCCCCATACCCGAATGCGAATACCATGGTCTACCAAATAAAGAATGCTTTCACAGCGTTCCTTTTCCCACGCACCAACAAAACCGACATCACCTCCTAAAGATTGCTTCTCCTCAATCGTCAACTTAAAAGGATGATGAAAACTACCCTCATAGGTATTATTGACGAAATGAATATCACGTGCACCAAGTTTACGCATATCATCTAAAATATATGATTTATTGGTGTAGATATGATCGTACAAGGGAATACATTGCAAATATTGCTTCGATTGGTTATGACGTAAGGCCATATTATCCGGCGAATAACTCACTAACTTACATTGTGGTTGTTTTTGTTTTATATAGAGCAGTGTCTGCGGACGTATAGTGACACCTTTATCAATCCATACAACATCATACTTGTTTTGATCTATCAAATGGCAAATTTTATTATTCTCATCATTACTTTCAGGCAATGGTACAGGTAAACCATATAGAAATAAATGATAAGCAACTCTATACCACAAGGTGCAATGTTCCATAGATGTATTAACTTCATCCACAGTATCTGCACATTTAATCAATGCCCAGTGACGATGAAGACATGTATTGCTTAGCCCACTAAGTTGGCCTACGGATAATATTCTCATGAATTTCTTTTATTTATCAGTTCTACATACCGTTTTCCATACACTTTCCAAGAAAGTGTTTCCTGCACATTCCCAGCATAGCACACATTCAATATCTTTTGTTTCTCTAATGCGGAACGGAGTGCATCTGCCACCGCTGAGACAGTAAATTCTTTAATCAAAGTAATATATTGGGGATATTCCACCAATCGTTGCAAATCTTCAGCACCAGAATCAAAACTGCCTATTAATGGTAAGTTACAAGCTACGGCCTGCGCCTGTACCATTGCCAAACCTTCTTCACGCGAAGGAAGTACAAACACCCGAGCTTTATGGTAATAATGAACAAGTTCTCTTTGATCCACAGCTTCCACATGGGTAAACAGTACGTCACCTTCAGGAAATACACAATCGCCTAAGCTACCCACATGAAGACATGAACATTCCAATTGCCTCACTGCATCCACTATCAAGTCACACCCCTTACGATAACACCATCCGCCCACCATAATTACATCATATTTCTTATAAAGAGTTAGTATTTTTACCCCCCTACAGGTAAATCGATAGTATTCAAAAAGTTTGCATAACGATTTCCATACGACTTCCATGTTAACTCTTCTATAGCACTGCCTACATAAACAAAATTCTTCAATTGTTCGTAGTTAACTAATGATTTTCTCAAAGCTTCTGTGACAGCCTCAGGAGTATAGTCGTCAATCAACGTAATATAATCGGGCAATGCTACCATTTCTTTCAGATCAGGGGCACCACAATCTAAGCTACCAACGACAGGCAGATTACATGCTACTGCTTGCGAAAGTACCATACCAAAACCATCTTCTCGTGATGGGAACAAAAAAACTTTAGCTTGATGATAATAATTTATCAGTTCTTTCTGATTAACAGCATTCACATGTGTAAAATTAGTACCTGAAGGGAAAGGCATATCACCAATGCTTCCTACATGCAAAAACTTCACACCAACCTTACGTATTGCTTCTACAATCAAGTCACAACCCTTACGATAACACCATCTGCCCACCATAATTACATCGTATTTCTTCTCTTTTTCCTGGTTAGCAGGATAAAAATCACTTAGATCTACTCCATATGGATTAACAAAAAGTTTCTGCTCGGGATAATTATGAGATAAGAAGCTGCGCTTCACATGCTCGGATGCAATGGCAATATAATCTGCCAATTCATAGCAAGCCAATTCACGCTTTACATTCATATCGGGTACAGGTTTCTTACCCCTCAGACTAGGAATACTTTCCAATATGCGTCGCTGCTCCAAAATGTGCTTACTACCGCGTTCTATGATAATAGTTGCCCCCTTACGCTTCGCCATACGTGGCGCAAAAAGGAAGTCTCCGCTCATCGAGATGCACACATCACATTTGCGCATCACCAACCCGGCAAGCAAATCTTGCACTTTGATACGAAGTTGGCTTGCCCAACGTTGTCCTTTAAACAACACTTTTTCTAAAGCTAAAAAAGGGGCTAATGGATAAAGCAATGAACAACAGCATTTCCTTGGAAGCCCAAAACTTTCGGCTCGCTTTGTGGGTACAAACGAATAGAACTTCACATCGAATCCATTGTGGTCCAATTCACGCGCCAAGTCACATACATGAAAGCGCCCCGGCGATAAAATATTTATTTTTATTTTTGACATAAGTTGATTATCAGTTCAATTCTAAACAGAAAACTAATATTTATCTACTCAATAAATTTTAAGTAACTCACAGAATAATCTGTAGAGTTTGAAATTTATATTTAAAATGCGTATTTGAATCTTTTGCTTTTTCGTTCCTCCTACCTTTAATGGAAGAACATTATGCTGCTTGGCATATCGGTAGAGGTAGTGCGCATAGCTATCGTTGGCTTCTCGGATGCACCATGACAAGCTAATAGCAGATACTACTAGCAAAACTCTGCTTCTCATCTCATTCGAAAGTTTACGGGCGCAGTCAATCAGCTTGCAACTCAGCATAACGCTACATCGATGACAGTCTTCAATCTTGCTATTACGTATCGCGCTCGTGCTGCGGATGTAGTAGCTATATATGCTTCGGTTGGTGATGAATATGCTGTCGGTATAAGCGGCAAAGCGAAGGAGGAAGTCGGCATCCTCAAACCATTTGGCTTACTCGCAAAACGTAAGATCGCGCAAATTGATAAGTCCACTTTTCAGCCAGTAGCACCACAACATTCCTCCATTGTCTGCGAAGAGGGAGGTTAGATATTTTTCAATAGTAAACCACCTTGGATTGTTGTCGACTATTTTTACCACTTACGAGTTATCAGGGTATCCACATGGTTGTAGGAAGCCCAAATCATATCGGGAGTTTGCGGTTGCCCCACTTCGTGTAGCAGACTGATTGCACCTGATGCATCTATCTCGTCATCCTAATCAACGAACCACGTATGGGGGCCTTTGATGTAAGGAAGAGCCAGATTGCGGGCGGATGACACTCCTTTGTTTTCTTATAAAAGAACCTTTACATTCGATTTTTCAGCAGCCCACTGTTGCAGAATTTACAGACTATCGTCAGTACTGCCATCATTGACGGCTATCATCTCGACCTCTTGCTTCTGCAGTATAGGATTTATCGAAGCGAGTGTCGCTAAGGTAGTTGGCTGCATTATATACAGACATTATAATACTTAGAACCATTGCGTTATATAATTTGATTATCTATTGACAGTCATGGCATAACCCATACGAGTGAACCCATCGACAAGGTATCCGGCAACGCTCTCTATCCCGCCGATATGAGAATAGAAGAATACGGAGGTCATTAATATGTTCATTCTTTCCTTATTTTAGCAATAATTTTCAATAACATTTCCAGACACAGTTGCTTTTCTCTTTGATCTAACCCTAACGTATATATAATTCCAATCACTATAATAGCGTTGATTATAAGCACAAGACAAAGTCCGAGGAAGGAGGCAGGAATGATAAGGTTAATGCCATACATAATGATGGAATCAAAAACAAGAACCAGACTGCAAGGCAATATTGTCTTCATAAAGAAGCCTTTTGCTGAAATAGGCGTCACCCTTGTTCCGAGGTATATCATATAGCCACAATAGGCAAAATCACAGATCACAACGGATATAATAAAGAATATTGGACTATCCGTAAGATAAGCTACCCAATATGATATAGGCAATACCATCAGATGAAAACTCTCTGAATAGATAAAAAACTTTCCGACTTTGCCGGTAGCCATCACTGAAGTTCGGAACGATTCAAAACCTGCATAGAGCAGAGATTGAAATACCAATATAGATGTAAATATAGTAGCATAAGGAGGAACTTTTCCTAACCATAACGACATAAAGTAATCTGCACGTAATAGAAAAGGGATAAACACAAGCAACAGAATATATACGCTGAACTTCGAACTCGTGAATACAAGTTTCACATGTCGGTCTATTTCCCCTGCGGCATACGTCTTGGTAATCTGTGGCGCCATGCTCTTGTGGACATTGAAACCGAAAGAAAGGACGGAGTTCTTCACTTGCATACCTATATTATATACGGCATTGATGGCCACGCCGAAGGTCCAGTTGATAACGAGGATGATGCCTTGGTTGCAGACCATCTCTAATATTCCTTTACCATAAGAAGCTCCGGCAAATCGAGCCATTTCTTTTACAAGCGGCCTATCGATATATGCCTTATAATGAGATTCTTGATACTTCACATTACAGTATATCACGTACATCAATATCACAATCATTTGAATGACCATAGCCAGCAGTGCATACCAAAACAGACGTTCACTTTGTGCGAATAATGTTAGAGAATAGGCCATCCCGCAACCTGCTGCCACCTGAAAAACTGAAATCAAAGCCCATGTATCCATTTTTTCATGAGCTATTAGAAGTGCACTGTATGGAGTTAATAAAATATTAAGGACACATGTAACAATAGAAAACTGCATCACCCAACGAGCTGCATCTATACTCTTTTCAGGGATTTGAATTCCATATTCGAACATGAGCCCCCCTCCTACTTCCAATGCTATCAGCATTATGATGCCCATAAATAGAATCAGATTTACAGAGGTGCAAAAGACTTTATTTACATCACCATCGGGCTTACCTAGTTCGAATGTAATAAATCGTTGAGTAGCTGACAGTAATCCACTGACCAAAATGCCGAACATACCTACGATACTTCCGACTATTCCATAAACACCCATATCCTCTACGCCTAGGGCGGCTAAGACAAAGCGTGTGGTGAGAAGATTGAGAACCATCGTAAACATCATTCTGATGAATAATGTCGATGAGTTCTTGATAATCCGACTCTTATCGAATGCTTCTGGCATATATATGTTTTAGTGTGGGTTGAGAATTTCCCGATCAATTCTGTCCATCAGCTCGTCGGAATCGCCCGGAATGAGTTTTCGTCCCCAAAGGGCGGTTGACGCTTTGATGAAGTCGTAGTCTTTTGCTGTACGTGCCGGTCCGCCGCGGAAGAGTCTGCCGTCGGCATTGCGCAGACGGAGGTCATCGTTGACGACGGAAGGACGGAGAGCGTCATCATTGAGCAGCATCATGATGAAGAAGCTCTCGTCGATGACGGCTGTATATCTGAACCTTTTCTCTATCTTGGGATTGGCATCGAGCTTGTCGATGATGCGCTGCACTGCCTCGCGGGTCAGACTAAACCAATTGCTTCCATGGTAGTATTTCATGCCTGTCTTGGGCCGTATCCTGAGGTGAAGACCTTGGACGAGGAGGCAAGTGATTCGCTGGACAATGAGCAGCAGCTGATAGATGATGTTGTTCTTGAGTGAGTTGACGCGGGTACGAGCATCGAAATAGGGGGTGTCATAGAAGTAATAACGCTCCACCCAGTATTTGTGATCGCTCTCGCTCGCGACATAGCTGATATAATTGTAAGGGTTGTCCTTGAAAAACGTTTCAATGACCGACAGCGGTTTCAGCGGATAGCATACTCCGGAAAGGAGTGTGAATCGGCCATTATCACTGTCCTTGAGCGCCTCTCGCAGCAGGAATAGTGTTGTGGCTACCTGAGTGTACCCCCCCCAATACGTTTTTAGCACACTATATATCAGCACATTATAACAATTTTGAAGTTTCTTAATGTGAGGGTCGTCCATCATGTGCTCCACCTTCTTGTCGATATGGATATAGAAGCGGGCATCGGGGGACTGCAATCGGTCAACCAATCGAACGAGTTGTTCGGGGTATTGGTGAGCGACAATCAGATAGGCATGTTTCATTGTTTATCGTTTTATATATATTATTTCCCTATAGTTTTATATGGGGATACCATAATAAGATTAAACATTTCCATTAGTCTCTTCCAAAAATATCCCTAGTATAAACTTTCTCTTTCACATCCTCCAAGCATTCGTCATAGCGATTCGCTATAATAGCATGGCTCTGTTGTTTGAAAGTATCAAGGCTATTTACTATCCGGCTGCCAAAGAATGTGGTTCCGTCCTCCAATGTCGGTTCATAAATAATCACCTCGGCACCCTTTGCCTTGATACGCTTCATGATACCCTGAATGGCACTTTGACGGAAATTATCAGAGTTAGACTTCATAGTGAGGCGATACACACCTATTACACAAGCATGCTCACAGTCAGCATTGTAACTGCTGTTTTCATTATAATACCCCGCCTTGCGCAACACCGCATCTGCAATGTAATCTTTGCGAGTGCGGTTACTTTCCACAATGGCTTCAATCAAATTCTCCGGAACATCCGCGTAGTTGGCAAGAAGCTGTTTGGTATCTTTGGGCAGACAGTAACCGCCGTATCCGAAGGATGGATTATTGTAATGTGTACCGATACGTGGGTCAAGACCCACCCCGTCAATAATCGCTTTTGAATCGAGACCTTTCATCTCAGCGTATGTGTCCAATTCATTAAAATAGCTTACACGCAGAGCCAAGTAAGTATTGGCAAACAGTTTCACGGCTTCTGCCTCTTTCATACCCATAAAGAGAGTATCAATATCTTTTTTGACAGCTCCTTCTTGCAATAGGGCGGCAAAGATTTTCGCCGCTTCTTTCATACTGTCAACATCCGTCACTGTCTTGATTGCTTCATTTTCTTCTGCAAATTCCGGTGCGTCAATAATCTTCGGATAACCGACAATAATCCGGCTTGGATAAAGATTGTCATACAACGCCTTGCTTTCACGAAGGAACTCAGGTGAAAAAAGGAGGTTGAATTTCTTAACTCCTCTCTTGGCATACTTTACGTAAAGATTACGGGTATAACCCACAGGAATAGTACTCTTGATAACCATTACGGCATCAGGATTTACTTCCAGTACCAGGTCTATTACTTCTTCCACATGAGAGGTATCAAAGTAGTTTCTTACCGGATCATAGTTGGTGGGGGCAGCTATCACTACGAAGTCGGCATCCCGGTAGGCTTCGCGACCATCAAGGGTAGCTGTCAGGTTCAGTGGCTTTTCCGCCAAATATTTCTCAATATATTCATCCTGTATCGGTGAAATTCTGCTATTAAGCTTTTCCACTTTTTCGGGCACCACGTCCACTGCCTTCACCTCATGGTGTTGTGCCAACAGGGTGGCAATGCTCAAGCCCACGTAGCCTGTGCCGGCCACTGCTATTTTCAAGTCTTTAAATGTATTCATATAGGTAACTCCTCCACTTCATCTTTCTTCTCCTCTACCGCATACTCCCACGAATTCTTCATCACCACATTCCACCACTCTCTTTTCACCGCTTCTATCTCCTCGTCCAGTCCGCAGTCGCCATAGTTCTCTACCAAGAAATGCATGATAGGAGCATACAAATTTAGATTGTCACTTTGCTATTAAGGGCCCTGTAGTAACTGCGTTCCGTCATGTGGATGGATTTACATAATTCCTTCACATTGACACCACCGGCCTTTCTAAGAGTTTTGATGCTCTCAGCCAACTTTTCCGTTGAAAAATCCCTGTCTTTCATTTTTTCTATGTTTAAATATCGTTAATAATACTAACCGTTCTGAAATTGTCTGTCCACTGTGGACAGACGACTCTCTTTTTTCCTTTGTAACTTCGCTGTCATTATTACAAAAACAAAGCACACATGGCTATAAAAGCATTGAAACAAAGCGTCTCCATCAGCGAGGTGCAGAAAATGATTCACCAGTGGAAAAGACGGGGAGTAAACGACCCCACCATCACCAAGTTACTGGACCTCTACTTGGGTATGTCGGCATACATGACCCCCGAAGGCATCTATCCGCTCTGTAATTTCTATGACATCCGGTTATCACTCCGATTTTCGTACACATCGGCACTGGTGACTGCTGTTACAAATTGCCAGTCATTCGGAATAATTTGGGATGAGACACACACCAAGGTCATCGCATTCTACTCACCGTTATGGTATCGCAAAAAGGATGGAAATCCAATGGAATCACCGCAGAATTCTGCGCAGGAATCACCGCAGAAAACACCGCAGGATTCTGCGCAGGATTCTGCTTTTTATAGTAATATATTATATAATATAAATAATATATATCCTCCGGAGGATTCCCGTAAGGGAGTTTCCGCCGGAAAGGAAGCGCAAAATTCCAAGGGAACGGATGCCGAAAAGACTCCTGCGAAGATTCCTGCGGAAACGCCTGACGGCGGAAATTCTTCATCGTCGCCTGCCAAGGACTTCTTCCACCGACTCAACACCACGCCCAAAGACAAGCAGCAGGTACTGGTACCGATTATCAACAAAATCGCTGCCCTTCACCACTACAGCCGCCCAAGGGCGTTGCAAGGACTCATTGTCCTGGTCAACCAATTTCTCATCCCGCACTTTGACGCTGACCCCCGCTTTGCCCGCCACCCGCACACGGGAAGAATCATCTGGCTGCAAAACCTCATGAAGACCAGCCACGGACAGTCACTGCTGGAACAAGCCGTGGCCCGGATGGAAAGCGAACGAAGCAAGGAACTGGAGGAAAAGCGCAGGAAGCTCCGTGCATTCCGCCCCATCTCGCCCTTCGAATGGAAGGACCCCGACAAGGATTTGCGTTACTATGACGACCCCATAGACGGAAAGGTGGAAATACCGCGGGAGGCACCGCCACGACCTGCCGACACCTCCATCTGGAACATACTGTCCAACGAATGGATGGGCTAATCCGTATCGGTTACCCAGCATCTGTCTCTTATTTTTTAATTCTTAATTTTTAATTCAAATGAAACCCTACTACTCTCTCTCCGACTTTCCCGACCGCAAGAATGCGGGAAAGAATTTCATCGTCCGGTGCCCTAAATGCGGCACCATGCATCTGTATATCTCAAAAGCCAAAGGGCTTTATCATTGTTTCTATGCGGGATGCGACTTCAATGGCATCCTGACCGATTATTGCAAGGACAACCGACCTATGTTCTCTTACCGCAAAGGGGATTCGCCCTCGAATGGCGCGACATATCGCCCGCAGGACAACCGGCATACGGAAAACGCTGTGAACGAAGTGCCCATGCTGCCGGGCGACTACAAAGTCCTCGCCCCCACCGTGCTGCAAAAAATCAAGCCGCTGGACGAGTCGCCCGACTGTACGGACCCCGACCAGTTGGCGGCACGCCGTTATCTGGCCGACCAGGGCATCTCCCTCGCTACCGCCATTGCAGCACACATCGGCTGTCTGCGTCATTACTGCATCACCAAGGACAGTGAGGACAAACGCGAACAGGCTTCCACCGTCTTTCCCTGCATCGCCTACGTGAACTACGTAGACGGACGTCCCGTCAATGCCAAATACCGTTCATGCAGCCCCATCCAGTCGCCATCTCCCGAAGAGGGACAACCCATCGCGTACAGCAAATTCTGGAGCCAGGACTCGCCCACCACGCCATGCGCACCCTACAACATTGACTGCATCAACCCGCTGCTGGTGGAAGAGGAAATCATCCCCCGCCTCATCATCGTGGAAGGCGGAAAAGACGCGTTGATACTGATGGAAGCGGGATACCGCCATGTCATCAGCGTGCCATCGGGAGCGGCAACCGACCTGGCCAAATGCTTCGAGGCCTTCATCCCCTGGCTGGACCAGGTGCAGGACATCGTAATCTGCGGCGACTCCGACTTGCCCGGGCGCACACTGGTAAAACGTCTTTCCGACTACTTCGGGGCGCGCTGCCTTTTCACCATCCTGCCCGGAGGATGCAAGGACATAGGCGACGTGATGAAGCTCTACGGCACCGAAGTGGTGCGAACCGTCATTGACGATGCCTGTGCCTGCCAAACCACCGATATCATCACCGTGGAACAGCGCAGGAAGGAAGTGATAGACGTGCTGCACGGCAAATACGACCACGGCTACAGCGTGGGCTATGGGCCGCTGACCGACCGCGTTTTCCACCCCACCGACACGGGCGGCCTGATTATCATGACCGGAATGCCCAACAGCGGAAAGACTGACTTCCTGAACGACCTGACCAGCCGCATCATGCGCGACACGGAACGCTTTGTGTGCTACCTCTCCTTCGAGGTGCCGGACAAGGACAAGCATATCGCCCACTTGGTACACCTGCTGCTGGGCAAAGCCAATACCACGGACTATACCGATGAGCAACTGACGCCCTATATTGATTTTCTGAACACTCACATGATTCATCTGGATATGCACGAAGTGCCACCCACCCCCGGAAACATCCTGCACCGGGCCGACTTGGTGCGCCGCAGGCAACCGTTGAAATATCTGGTCATTGACCCCTATCTTTTTGTAGAGGCGCAAAACGGAAAAGCCGAGACCGAGACCCAGAGCATCAAGTCGATGCTGACCCGGTTCCAATCGTGGGGACGCGAACACCACATCTGGGTAATCATTGTGGCGCATCCGCGCAGCCTGAAGAAGATAGATGGCAAGAACGAGATGGAGGACATCAACATGTACACCATATCGGGCAGTGCAAACTGGGCGAACCTGGCCGATTTCATTCTTTCCATCACCCGCGTAAACGAACCCAACCGTGCCTTCACCCGTCTGGATGTGTTGAAAGTGCGCGACCAGGAACTGTGCCGCACAGGAACCGTGTACTACACCCGCCAGCCCTGCGGACGCTACGAAGAGCACGAGAGCGAGGAAGAATGCAGTAACGGATGAGAATGGATAATGCCTAATTTACACATACGGTGGCATCGCCTCATACGTACGTACGTGTGGGGCGATACATACGTATGCATAAGCCTACACGTACTAACGTGATTTGCCATACCGACAGCCGCGAAATCCGACCGCCTATCCCGGCCTTCCCAGATAATGGAAAATCAATTCCACCTGCACTGCATTGAAAATACGCTGTCTCTCCACATAGCCCGAATCGAGCAAAGCATAATAGAGCAATTTGTGATGGTGTATCCAGGCGGAAAGACGGTTCAACGCCGCCACAGGAGTAATATCGGGGGCATACCCCACTGCCAAATCACGTTTATAATAAGGTTTCACCGGCCATTCGCCCAAATACGTTTCTTCTTCCTTCATAACATTTACTATTTTTACTATAATATTCTAACTTAAAATCATCAATTACTCATTGTACATTAATGATTTCGTATCGTTTATCTTCATAGCAAATGTAATGAAAATAGTCCATATATAGAAATAATCCGAAGCCTTTAATTCACTTTATTTCACCTTCTGCCACAGTGTGTCACACATCCTCATGCCTGTTTACGCCCCTTCACAATCTCCCCTTTACGGAGTGTTATCTTTGTCATGTTCAATTTATATAAACCATTAAAAAACAGAATCATTATGGCATTAAATTACAGTGTTGCATTACGTCCCAATCCGCAGGAAAAGGATGCAAGTCCCAAGGCTTACGCCACAGCTCAAATAAACGGAGAGCTTACCTTGAAACAACTCAGCAAGCGTATTTCCTCACAGACCACCGTGAGCCGCGCCGATGTGGTGGCCGTCCTCACCGCTACCGTAGACAATCTGTTGGAAGCCCTCACCGAAGGCAAGCAAGTAGACTTTGGCGACTTGGGCAAGTTCCGTCTCCAGATTATCAGTGAAGGTGCGGACAACCTGGCCGACTTTACCGCCGCCCGCATCACCGGGGTAAACATCCAGTATATTCCCGGTGAGGACTTGAAAACCATCTTCGGTTCACTGGAGTTCCAGCCGGTAGCCAGCCGTGCCGCACAAGCAGCCGCACTACGCGCCGAAAAGGAAGGAAAAGCCGTGGCAGACCTGCTGAAGCCCAAAAACGAACCGGAACTTTAATGTATCACTCGCTAAACTTTATCCGTATGGAAAATCAGAAAAGAAAATCCAACTGGGGTATTATCCTCAAAGTCATCATTGCTGTGGCGACCGCCATAGCCAGCGCCATAGGCATACAAAGTTGCATTTAGCCGGCCGGCATTTCATCATCATTCTTTGTTCTTGCTTTGATGCGGAAGCGGAACACCGCAGCATCTGACGGTGAATCGTTTTCTGGGAAAGGTGGGTGTGTCAAAACGTGGATAATGCTGTCGTGTAGTTCGTAGGGGCGAGGTTCGCTCGCCCGAAAACAGTTTACTTTGTGCTTTCGGGCAGGCAAACCCTGCCCCTACAGCTGACGATAGGCTGGTTTAGTTTTGACACACTCCCCTTTTTTTATCGTATCACTTCATTTATTTTTCTGTCTTCTTCATGTAAATCGCAAGCACTCAACTCCTTTTTTCCTTTCGATAATACATAAGATGTATATTGTAGCCATCCTGATGTAAAGAAACTGCGTATTCTGGGCTATACGCTTAGACCTGGATTTCGCATTATAATAATCGCCGGAACTTATTCTTAACGATACGGGATGATTTCAAACTTTTTCACCCGTTTTTAAGATATTGGCAGTCTGCTTGATATCCAGACTTTCACGATAAGCCTCTGCCGCACAAAGAAGCAATTTATAATATATATTCCACTAATTCTCCAGCAGCACATTCCACATTAAAACAGTCCAATAATTCTAATAAAGCGTCATCGGAAAGACTAAGTTGTTGTTGAGGGCCATTTTTAGGATATATATCAAGAAGAACAACTTTTTCTTCCTGTTTATAAGCCATATATATCAGTCGATAACCATCTTTACGAGCCAATTGGTGTTTCTTGTCAGGCATTCGCAATTTAACAACGACCATTGCATCATCTACCAATATCATATCGCGATTGTTGCGTATTTCCTCTATGGTAGCATTTGCAAAAGCATTGTGCACTTCTTTATCGACACCTGCATAAACTCCTTTTCTGACTTGAAGTAAGTTTTGTAATCGCTTACGAAAAAAGGAAATACTATAAAAAACAGTCATGACAATGTTATTTGGAGACCAAAGACCGAGTTGCGGAAATGATACTTTGGTATCGGGGATTCTGAAAAATACCAACCTTAAAATGTTTGAAATCACAATCAATCTCTTCAATGGCTGATATATTCATACGCAAGCGTTCGCAACGTTCCTTGATTTGCGGATAAAAAGATTCTAGACAATAGGATGTATACAAACCTTTTAGCGTTTCGATAAGCAGCCCCAACTGATAAGAAAACTGACCGTAATCATCTTTTGTGACAGAAGGATAGACATTGTACAGTTCCTCATAAAGTTGGTCCAGCTGGTTATTGAGTATGGTCAAACTTCTCTTGTGCGCTGAAATTTGCGGAACACAAATATCCACTCGCCGGGCAAAAGAACGCTTGCTCAAGCGAATGATAGAATGGGATATGTATTCTGTTTGGCACATTTTGATTGTATTTTCAATTTTCAGTATTTCAAAATTACTGCTTATTTTTGTAAGCAGCAACTAATTAACTTTTTTTCTTCTATACTTAATGACATAATTCGATTCCTTCCGTTTCCACGTTTTTATAAAACGGAGTAAAATTACGTTTCTCACAATCCATATAGGTGTAGAGCAACGGATTGATTTCCGCTCCTATCTTCCATCCCAATTCTACCAAGGGATAGGCCACACAGTCAAAGTCATCATCACCTATGCGAGATTGGTTTAAAAGGATAAGAATGTCCCAATCAGACTCCGTATGTGCGTCTCCGCGTGCCTGAAACCCGAACAGTACGACCCGACCATCCAAAGGTACTACTTGACGAACTGTTTCACGAATAGAATGAAGAATTTCATTTTTCTGCATGAGGACAATGTTGTATATTCACTCCGCCTGCTTTTCTCTCATATTCCCCAATTCCCTCAACATGCTTTCCTTTTCAGCGCTTATCTTGCCTTGTTTGATGAGTTTCATATTATATTTCCACCAATTGAGCAAGCCTCTGTGTTCTACCTTCTTTTTGTCGGGCAGATGATGATGCTCCAAGATATATTCCTTGAGCTTTTCATAATTGATTTGCCATTGTTCTTCTCTTGTTGACATGATAATGAATAATCCGGATTTATGCCACCGCCTCGTTTTCTGACCTGCGGTTATTGTTTTTCCTGCAACTCTTGAAGTATGTCATTCAGGATATAGATGTCGCTCATAAGGTGAAGCCCATAACGGCTGTCATGCAACATAGAACATGTCTTTGTATTATAAAATATGCCAAGAGCACGTTCCGGAGTAACATGCAGAATATCTGCCAACATCATGACTATCCGACTGATTTTTCGCCATAACACTTGTGCTTTCATCTTTCTTCTCCTTTCCCCTTAATTATTGCAATTGGAAACTCTTTACATAATGTAAAAAATCATCAATCAAAGATTGATTCAATAAACAGATTTGATGATTGGGCTTTGTAAACTTTAACTGTCCTATGGCTTGCTCTACTGTAATTGTTCCGTCCATGTAATCTTCTACGGTATCAATCACACGATCATTGGCTACACCACCTTCTATCATATCATATTTCATCCAAGGTTTTTCTCCATTACGACTTGCAACAATAAAATCCAACCATTGTTTATCATAATTTTCAAGATATAACCTATGATATCCTTTTTTTAATGCAGCGTCTAAATCAAAGTTATAAACATTTACCCATGCTTGAGATACATTGCGAATGAGTTGCATACGTACAGCCCAACGTTCAGCTTGACTACATAGCTCTGTCATGTAGAAGCCTTTACCAAAATCAAGGTCCTCACGACCTACATTAGCCAACGGATGTTCTAACTGAAGAGTTGTTCCATGATACAGCGTAATCATGAGTCTTTCCTTTCTTTTTCGAATGCAGACTGATGGTTCTCATGATTTCGCAGAGCTTCCACTACATCCTCAGCTACATGTTTGAGACTTTGCGTGTGCATCACGTCATAGCAATCCAAAATCAGACGTTGCAATAAGCCAACTTGCAATAAACGTTGGTACATCTCCATCGGAGATACATTCATCTCCTTTGCTGCCGATTCTATTGCCATTACCGCAAAATGTATCTTGTTCAATTCTGATTCTCTGCTATCCATAATCCTGCGATTGTAAGTTTACTATTGCAAAGAAACAAATTACTCTTCGTTTTTCCTAATCGCTTTCATTGTTTTTTTAGCTATTAGTTTAAAAGCTGATACTATTGGACGATAATTATCATTTTCATCCAAAACAGCCACCAAGCCTTTGAGAGAATCTATATTGGGAGCGAAAACAGAATTCTCGTAGATATTTATATTAAATTAATGCATAAATCACCTATCATCATATAGGAGTTCATGTCTATCAACTCCAGGCGGGCATCAGCTTCTTCGGCCGTTATCCCTTCCCAACCGCCTTTCTCATCCCATTCTTTTGTCCAGTTGTCAAGGTGGAAAAGATAGAACTTATAGAAGCGCTCATCTTCTTCGTCGGCACAAGTGTAAAGATAATCGGCAATGCACTTCATGACTGAAGCGCTGGCAAACGAATGACTTAAGGCATCGGTGAGCAGGTGATGGCACAGCTGATAACAACGGTGTTCCTTTTCACTGTCAACCACGGCTATAGTTTCGCGAATAATCCGGAAAAGGCCACAGATGATGCGGGCACGTTGCTCTATGTCTGTCTCCTGTGCATAACGCAACTCCAACTGCACGAAAATATCATTCAAATATGACTGACACATACGCTGTTCACCAGGTTTTGATTCGGGTGAACCGGTATAAATCAGCATATACAAAGAAGAGTATTTTTCTGCACAGGACAGTAATTCCTCCAGACTCTTTTCTTCTATCTGTTCCAAATGGCTATTGTTTTTATAAGGTTTCACAATTCCAACGGGAGATGCGAACCATCACACCTATACCGGCTATTGTTTTAACGAAATAATACTTCTTGCTTTTTCTGATAAGCCGCCCGGTGAAGCCTTTAAAGGGACCGGACAAAATACGTACTGCATGCCCAACCGTGATGTCACCGCTTTCGGGCAACTCAAAAATGAGAGCATTGAACCGAGGGTCGCAAAGCATACGCATTTCCAGCATTTCACGAGCAGGGATTTCATAGAAAGCGGAATCGGCTTCCCGTTTCAGAGGACTAATCGGTATCGGACATCGAGCTAATTTTTCAGCTATCTCTTTTCTATAGGCCGTTTTCTTTAAGAAGATTAGATTATGAATTGCCGGAACCAATATACGCTCCGGTTTCTGTCCCTCTTTCACCACCACTTTGCCGGAATCCATCATCGGAACAAAACTGTAAAGTGATTCACCTTCAAAGAAATCAACGACTTTCTGTTCCTGACAATTAAAGGTACGAATAGCATACCAAGGAGTTTCGTCCACCTTTTCTGCTTCAGTGGAATTCGTTTCTGTCATTAATGTTAGAATAATTACAAATATTAAATGGAGCTTTTATCACTGCATCCTTTTTATGATACTTCTCTCCCTTTCCTCGAAAATGAATTTCGAAGGCAGTTCTGAATTACCATTAAAG